>Ga0247609_10000320_pt1 | contig 68980 bp, 38 predicted proteins | sample 172DNAGHGlowgp2_FD_193487 | JGI IMG/M metagenome (GOLD analysis project Ga0247609, IMG submission 193487) | Sheep rumen microbial communities from Palmerston North, Manawatu-Wanganui, New Zealand - 1728 DNA GHGlow gp2 | ecosystem: Host-associated > Mammals > Digestive system > Stomach > Rumen ...
GTGATTGTTGTCAGCACCACCATTGACACCCACACGCCACTGGGCAAAGCCCAGCGAAGGCAGCATGAGCGCCAGAATTGTCCATAACTTTTTCATCTTGTGTAGCTAATGTTATCTGTTAATGATTTCTTTTCGGGCGGCAAAATTACAAAAAAATGTGCTACGATGCAAGAGTTTTCCCTAAAATCCGCAACAAATAGTGATGTAGACTACATTTTGCAGTTTGCCTCTCCATCTGACGATTGCCTTGCCACTGCAGACGTGATTATGTATGGTTAGCGCCCACCTTCCCCTTACCCCGTCAGGCATTACAGGGGCTTTATGCTAAGGCTTTGATACGGCTTGTTTTCTTCAGTCCGAAGGCTTTTGTGTCAAGCCTGTCCATAAGGAACTTGTAGAAGTTCTTGCTATGGCAAGCGGCATAGCCGAGCGGCGTATGAGTGCCGTCAGCAACAGGAACACGGTGTTCTCTGCCATGAAGGACTCGGGGCGACATGTCGTCTTTCATGAAAAAGACGAATGCCGAGCCAAGCATCGTGCCCAATAGCGGAATCAGCAGTCCTATACCTAATGTCGTTGTCATTGTGTGCAAAGGTATAACTTTTTATAGAATTGCGCAATACCCAAATCAAATGAAATGCAAAAAGAGGGCCAAAGCCCTCCTTTAATCACTTCACCTCACGTTCCTGAATGGCCTTGCCAGATCCCCATGCCTGACCGACTTTCTCGCCAACGACACGGTAGGTGTTGTTGGATGAATCGAAAATGACGGGCTGCAACTTGCCAAGGTCGATATTGCCTGCCTCGTCGAGGATGCTCTCGTCGGCACTCATGTTGACAATCTCGCCAACGACACGGGCACCGCCGTTCTCGTCTTCATCGAAGGTCACGACCTTGCACTCCAGCGTCAGTTTGTACTCATTGATGATGGGCGCATCTACGTTGGGACTCGGCGTAATGGTGAAACCTGCCTTGGTCACCTTGTCGGGCACGTCGTTGCCGGACACGATGCCGAAATAGTCGCTCTGAACGATGTCATTCTTCGTGGCAAAACTGATGGTGAAAGCCTTCTTCAGACGGATGTTGTCCGTGGTCTTGTGCTTGGAGAGTTCGAAGGTGATCTGTTTCGGTCCGCACTGGCCACCCCATGCTGCCATCATCACGTCAGGATTCTTGTTTTCGTCCCATGTGGCAATCATAATGGCGGGCAGCGGTGTAATTACTGCCTTGTCGCTGAAGTTCTTGCGACCTTCAACGGCCTTTACTTCGACTTTCTCCTGAGTAGGATCCTCGTTGACGTTTGCCTCACGCTTTTGCTCCTTATTTCCACAGGCGGCAATGAGCAGTGCGCCTGTCAGCACGAGGGCTGATGGTTTCATAAAATTCTTCATACCTTTTGTAAGTCCGTAAATCATATTGTATTGTTTTATTTATCTCTTTCTGAATTTATCCGTAGCCGTTTATAGCCTTCAACGCCCAGAATGGTCAGACCTCCATACTGGCAGGTCTTGGCCAGTCCGAAGAGCACAGCCCAAAGTACGCCTTTTGTTGCGGTACTGATGGGCAGCAGCATCTGGGCGAAGGACAGGATATAGAATGGTATGCAGCACATCAGGACGATGACACCCGTCCTGAATGAAAGGGATTGCAGCCATTGTTTGATCTTCATGCCCATTCGAAGGTTATTTCTTTAACGTTTCGATGATCGAATCTAATTCACTGGCCAGATGTGTGTAGTCATCTGTCTGGAGCGGACAGGCTTTCAACGTTTCACCCATGCCTGCAGGGATGAGCTTGTAGGCTTGTTCCTCCATATCGCGACCTTTCTTTGTGAGACTGACTATCTGCTGACGCTTGTCCTCCTTGCCACGCTTGCGGACCACGATGTCCTGCTTCTCCATGCGTTGGAGCAGGGGCGTAACGGTGTTTGTTTCGAGCAGCAGCCGATGGGCTATGTCGTTCACAGGTTGGCAATCCTGCTCCCACAGCACCATCAGCACGAGGTACTGCGGATAAGTAATACCCAACTCATTCAGCATCGGCGTGTAAGCCTGCGTAATGAGACGTGTCGCCGTATAGAGCCGGAAGCATATCTGGTTGCCGAGTCGCAATTCTTCGTGCATAGTTCCGTACCTTATTATTATAGCATGGCTTCTACGTCCTTCTCGAAGTCCTTGGGTTCCGTGGTAGGTGCATAACGCTTGATGGTCTCACCGTCCTTCGAAATCAGGAACTTGGTGAAATTCCACTTGATGTCACTGTCCTTCTCCACACTCTTGCTGATGGCCTTGAAGAGTGTCTTGGCAGCTTTGGCTTTCAGGCCGTTGTACTCCTCTGTGGGAGCCACGCTCTTCAAGTACTCGAAGATGGGCTGTGCATCGGGGCCGTTGACATCACCCTTCTTCATAATCTGGAATGTCACACCGTAGTTCAGTTGGCAGAACTCCTCAATCTTCGCATCACCCTCAGGATCCTGCTCCTTGAACTGATTGCAGGGGAAGCCGATGATGACGAGTCCCTTGTCCTTATACTTCTGGTTCAACTCCTCCAGTCCTGCAAACTGAGGGGTGAATCCACACTTGCTGGCCGTGTTCACAATCAGCAACACCTTACCTTGAAACTGTGAGAAATCAATCTCCTTACCTTTACTTGTAAGAGCCTTGAAATCATAAATCTTTTGCATACCTTTTATTTCTTTATTTAAGTTTCGCAAGCTCCACTTTGTGGAGTTAAGGGGAGTTCTTTGCTTGCAAAGAACTACTCTTAACTACTCTACTTGCGAAAGTTGAGTTAAAGTTTCTTTCTGTTTTCACCATCGTCTTTTATGTTCCTTGTCTTAGCCGATGCTCTTTCCCATTTCGAATGCTTCCTGCAGTTTAGGGTTGCCTTCTATTTCGCGAGCATCATTAACACCTCCGCAGAAAAGCGTTCCTGCCAGACGACTTTTGGGATAGCAGTCTATCCAGCCCGTCAACCCCGTCTCTGCACGCTTCGGAGTCTGCTCTTCATCCTCAGCTGCCGTTGTCAGCAGATAGACGTCACGGAACGCATAATCCTGTTCGTACATCGCGTTCATGCGGTCTATGAGGGTCTTCATCTGACCGCTCATCTCATAATAGTAGATAGGTGTTGCCCAGCAGATAACATCAGCCTTCAGCGCCTTGGCCATGATGTCGTTAACATCGTCATTGATAATACAACGGCCAAGTTTCTGACACCCAAAGCATCCTTTGCAGAACTGGATGTTCTTGCCAACGAGAGAAATCTTCTCCACCTCGTTTCCCGCAGCCTTTGCTCCTTCCACAAACTGGTCAGCGAGCATGTCGCTGTTTGAGCCCCGTCTAAGGCTCGTAGAAATAACAATTACCTTTTTCATATTGTTTCTGCTTCATCTGATAAAGTTCATAGGAGCCCATGGTTCGCGCTCAGGGTAATCGGGATTGTCATTGGCATGAATCTTCTTCAGCAACCAAGCCATGTTGTTTGCCAAGGTTCGCATGGTCTGCATGCCTTCTGTGTCCTGTGCTGCCTCACCTGGGGTGCGACCGTAGGCGATGTTCCAGTATTGGGAAGTAACCACAGGCATGTTCATCATCTCAAAAATCATATTCAGCGTCTGGTATGCAGCCGTAGCACCACCTCTGCGGCAGATGGCTACAGCAGCTGCAGGCTTGTTCTGTACTTGGGCACCTGAGAAGAAGGCACGTTGCAGGACTGCCATCACAGCACCGTTGGGCTGACCATAATAGACCGGCGACCCCACGATGAGGGCATCAGACTCATTGAGCTTTTCAACGATACGGTTGCAGATGTCGTCATCAAAGACACAATGACCTAATTGCTTCGCCTTACACTGTCCGCAGGCAATGCAACCGCGGACGGGCTTGTTGCCCAGCTGCATGATTTCTGACTCTACACCATTCTTCTCCAGTTGCTGGGCAATCTCAGAGAGTGCAGTAAATGTGTTGCCATTCTTATTGGCACTGCCATTTAATAGTAATACTTTCATAATCGTATATTTAGGGTTATATAAATACATTTAAATATGACTACAAAGTTACTTAATTTGCCATAAATTTGCTATTTTTGCAGCAATTATTAAAATAGTTTATGAAATTTGACTATGGAGAAAGTGATATCAATATGAAACAGGAAATCAATCCCAAGGATACGAATCGGGCCATCGCCTTCGAACTGTGGATGAAGTCGCCTGTGCCGATGGTGACGCTCACCAAGACTTTCGACGTGACGCGGCTCTGTAAGGTGAGCCGTAGGCGTGGAATGAAATTCAACATGCTGCTGTGCTGGTGCATCGGCAAGGCCGCATCAGGGATAGAGGAGTTTTACATGTTGCCCCAGAACGGAAAATTATACAAATACGACCGCATGGCCATTAACGTAATAGCGGATAACGTAAAGGGCGGACTCAGTTTCTGCGACGTTGCCGTCTGTGACGATCTGGAGCAGTTTAATGCCAATTACCTGCATCTGACAGAAACCATCAGCCAAACCTGTCAGGACATCTTAGACGATGAGGCTGTGATAGTCGGCACGTCGGCAATGACTGGCACGGAGCTCGATAGCATTGTCAACCAGTACAACGGCATCTATACTAATCCTTTCCTGGCATGGGGCCGTTACCGCAAGGGCTGGCTGAAGACGACTTTGCCCATCTCCTTCCAGTTCCATCACACCCAGATGGACGGCTCACACGCCGCCCGGTTTCTGGAAGAACTGCAAAGAATAATATATTCGTTATAGAGAACGATGTACAAAACTGGCAATCTCCCGGTTTCAATGTCGGTAGGGATTGGCAGCTTTTTTCATTTGTCAATGCTTATTAGCGTGTACTGGCGGCTGCCGAGACCAAGTTTCGCAGCGTGCTCAATGGTGTGAATGCCGTGCTGCTTATCAATGCGGTTGAGGAGGTCTGTGGGGTCATTCTTAGCCGTCACCTCCTGATGATTGATGATGTCGATACAGGCCTGGTCAAGAGCCACAGGGTCAGTAGAGGCCAGGATACCGTAGTCTTCGAGTTTCACCGGCGCAGGATGATCCACGCAGTCGCAGTCTATCGACATGTTATTCATCACACTGATGTAGATGATTCCTTCCTGCTTCTGGAAATAGTTCACAACAGCCTGCGCTGCAGCGGCCATGCTCTCGAGGAATCCGTCCTGATTGCCGATGAACTCAGGTGTCCATAGCTTACTCATGTCGAGCTTCTCCATCTTGCCGGCAGAGTGGATGTATGCCTTGCCGTTTTGACTGGCACAGCCGATGGAGAGATTTTTCAAAGCACCGCCATAGCCGCCCATGGGGTGGCCTTTGAAGTGGTTGAGGGCAATCATAAAGTCGTAGTTGGCCATGTGACCACCAACGATGTCGTACTTGATGTGTGTCTGGTCTTTTACAGGGATGCGGATTTCATCGTATTCGTCCATGATATCCACTGGGAAATACTTCGTGAAGCCGTGTCGCTCAATCACCTTCCAGTGGTTCTCCGAGGTGTTGCGCTCGTCTTTCTTGTCGGCTGGCCCGTTGCCATAGGCGGTGTTACACTCCACAATGGTGCCGTCCACCTCGAATACCAGATTCTTGACAAGTTCCGGTTTCAGGTAGTTTGGATTGCTGCCCTCTCCGGTACTCATCTTCACGGCTACGCGGCCCTTAGCGGGAACCCCCAAGGCCTTGTAGATTCTCACCAACGACTCAGGACTGATTTCCCTTGTCAGATACACCTTCGACTGGGCGAAGGCAGCTGCCGATGCCACCAGCATCAATGCAACTATAGTCAATGTCTTCTTCATAAAAGTAATTTGTTTAAATGATTTTCTTCTGTTAGCACAAGGCATAGGATTGGACTTCAGACCCTTCCCTTGAATGTGTAGCCGATACCTTCAACCGCAGTCCGAATGGCTTCTTCGGTAGCGGGACCTTTGATGGTGAGTGTGTTGGCTGAGGCACTGGCCTTGGCTTTCTCTACGCCGGACACTTCCTCAACGGCACGCACAACGGCTGTCTCGCAATGACTGCAATGCATGTCCTCAACGCGATAAACGGTCACATCGGGGGCCAACGGCTTGTTGGAAATAAACTTGCTGAATAGTTTCATCATAAGAGCAAATATTATTAATAATGTTAATACAGTGGCGCATGTCATTTTAAACGGGCTCGGCAAAGTGGATGTGCTCATGCAGCAAGCTTCTTGAGTGCCAACGTTGAAGTCTATTCCCGTAGCATTGAGTAACAGTCCGAAGAGGACGGCAAACCCAACGATAGTCATCAAGTAAATCGATGTGAAACGGCGTCCCATTGACTTGTGAACCACGAGGATGGAGGCGAGATTAACCGCAGGCCCGGCCATCAGCATCACTAAAGCCGCACCAGGCGATAACCCTTTCATCATCAAAGCTGCTGCAACGGGAATGCTGCCCGTTGAGCAGATATACATCGGTATGGCGACGACTAATATAACCAGCATCTGCAACAGCGGTTGACTGCCAAAACTAAGGAAGAATTCATCGGGCACCGCAACTTGAATCAGTGCTGCCACGACAAGGCCGATAAGCAGTCGCAGACCAATGTCGCGAAGCATATCATAGTATGCATACTTCAGTACTCGCCATAGCCTGTTGCCTTTTTCCACCTGACATGAGGATGCCGTATCGTCCTTTATGTCATCCTCGTGAACCAGACGGTTAACCAACAGTCCACCGCAGACATCCGTGATAAGTGCTGCCGTAGGACGGATAATCGCAAAACCCAGTCCCATCAGCGAGAAGGTAGCCAGGATGGAGTCGATGCCCGTCTGCGGCGTGGCAATGAGAAACGAGGCAATAGCTCCTTTCGAAGCCTTCTCGTTCCTGAGTCCGATGGCCGTAGGAATCACTCCACACGAACACAGCGGCAGGGGTACCCCCAGCAGCGCCGCCCAAACAACGGACAGCTTATTGTTTCGCGAAAGATATTTGGCATAGAACTTCTGAGGCACGAATACGTGCAGCACTCCTGCGATGAAGAATCCCAACAGCAGATAGGGCGACATCTCGCAGACAACGTTCAAAAGCGATACGAAGAAACTTTGTATATTCATCGGCTGTCATGTTGTGATTTAACGAGTGCAGAGAGCTTGCTCATTTTGCCGAGCGTGGGCAACTTCGCACATTTTTCTGTGCAAAGGTACAAAAAAAAGCAATAATATACCAGATTCCCCCAACATTATCATCAAATGTTGCGCAATGCTTTACGACGGTAGGGACGAAGATGCCGAGTTGAAGATGCCGTTTCCTGAGTTGTTGCTAGTGAAAATATCGACTAGCCCAGTAGCTCATTTAAATCGTCAATAAGGCAGATAAGCAGTTAATATTTGTTATTGAATAAAAAAAAAGAATAATTTTTGATGTTATTTTTATAATAATGTGCAAAGGTGCTTGAAAAATTAGTAATTTTACAAAGTTTTTGAATTCAAATTATATTTAGTAGGGGTGTAACCTCAAAATTTGTTGCCCTTATTGCTTGCTGGAAGGATATATAGTATAATAGCCATAAATGACATAGTAACTAACTGTTAAGCTAATAGTGATGAAGAAGACAGTCATGAAACGGTATATCAAACCCACATCCGAAGTTTTCGAGATGGAGAGCTTTTGTGTGTTGCAACCAGGGTCACCCATTATTATCGATCCGGGTAATGCCGGTGGTGGTCCTAGTGACCCCGGTGGTGGTGGAAATCAAAATCCTGGACAAGAAGAGTTGGAACCTGATCCTGATGGAGGAGATTTAATTTGGCCGTAGCATGTAAATTGAAAAACGAATAACCATATATGAAAAAAGTCATTCTACTCTTGATGTTTATAGTCACGGCTCTACAGTTGTCAGCAGCAGTAGGAGATGGCTATGTAAGCATTTACAAGACAGATGGAACGGTTGATTCCATCGCGGTTCATGGTATTTACACGATTACACATGAGAAGTACGACATTGGCGGTAAAGAGTGTCCCGACTTTGTTACGTTAGTGGTGAAAACCGAGGGGCGTGAGTGGAGATATTCTATCACGGAGGTGCTTCGTGTCGAGATGCCCCAGCCCATGGTGCCTTTAGGTCTGGTAGGTCAGTACTATCAGGGGGATGATGGTAACGGCCACCGTCGTATCTATTTCAATGGTACGTTCCCCTATCAGCCTGGCAAAGAGACTGTCTTCAGGTGGGAGGTTCGCGACTCCGTCTATATTCAGATGGACGATCAGGATGTTCAATACAAAGCCAGGTTGGATTCGCTTTCCGAAGATAGTACATTGGCATGGTTCGATACAGTGAGGGTATATGAAAAAAAGGAGCCTATTTATATCTACTATCCTGGCCACGATGCTCCAGCATATAATAAGGTGCGTATAGCGCGTAACCAAAAACAGCTGAAAGTTAATAGTTCCTTGCATATCGGTCATTCGGGTGACTGTGCCACAGATCAGGCGCAGCCTGTGCCCAATCTGCGTAACACTTATCGTTTCAATCTTCTCCACCATCCGGCATTCTTTACTTTCCTAACATATAACCCACGAGTGCCGAGCGTTAAGGTGAAGAAAATCACGATGATAGCTAATAAACCCATATCGGGAACCTTTACATTTTCCCATCCAGACGGTATTGACCTTTCTTCAGTAGGGGAGGACGCTAACGATACCATTACTTTGGAAACACCTTATTTTTTTGATCAAGGATGGAAGCATACCCCGCGTTATCTGGAAAACTCGCAGGACTCTACGGCAGCATACATGGTTGTGGCGCCGCAGAATGACGTGAAGTTTAAATTGATATTCAACGTGGTAGATACCCTGAGTAGGATTGATACGACCTTTGTGAAATCCTATACGCTCAGGAATGGAATCAAGCCTAATACGGTTTATACCATTAAGGCAGAGGTCCCCGACACCCTTTTCTCAATTGTTGACTTAGGACTTGGCGACATCAAGTATGCTTTCCGTAACGTGGAGGCTTACTTCGAGCGCGGACCTGTCAATTATTATGGTGGTGCCTTCGCATACGGCGAGTCCGCCACCAAGAACTCCTACGACGTGGGAATGGGTAATACCCAATCAAACTACAATGGACGAGCCATCAAAGAGGAATTCGTACCGAATATATATACCAATGGAAAGGAGGTTCAGGGCGATGCCGCCTTCCAGCGATGGGGCGACTATGGCTGTTGGCGACTGCCGCAGAACGAAGAAATCGACTCGCTGTTGAAGAAATGTAAGTCGGAATGGACGGAGTATAATGGCACGGAGGGTGCACTTATCACAGGACCCAGCGGTAAGCGAATATTCCTGCCTGCGAGTGACCTGACCAGCAATTACTGGTCTATTGACCGTACAAAGGATATTTCTGACTTCTATTATTGGGTGAGAGATGGCTCTTGGGGTAGCCATATTGTCTATCGAAAGATTCCAATTCTTGGTATCTCGAAGCAGCGCTCCGACTCTACGGCTTACCAGAACTTTACGGAATTCTATAAGCCAGGTTATGCCCGTGGCGTGATAGAGTACAGCAACGACATTCGCAGTCATACTGCTTACGATGGCTCTCTCATGTTGCTGCGTCACATTGGCGAGGAGGAATCAAAAACAACCAAAGGCAATTTCACCATCAACGGTATGGTACGCTGTCCACGCCCGTGGCCGAAGCGTTCCACAGCGGTGGTGCTGGACGAGACCGGTTTCATCTTCGGAACCGACTCCGCTACCTTATATTACGATGAGACGAGAGACCGGGAGTGGTATGACTCGCTTTTCATCAATGAAGAACATACTACAGCTGATTTTGACAATAATATACATATTAAGCTGAAGGCTGCCAGCAATGTGAGCGTTGCTCCGTTTGTTGACGTCAATAATCAGGTTCCCAGAAATATTGTTGTGGATCTGAGTGGCAGGAATTTCTTAGGATATCTGGACAAGGAAAAGAAATACTACGTCAGGGAGTACTTCCGCATGAGGAACAAAGACTCGCTACGCTACGACTATTATTATGCCTCGAAGGCAACACAGATCAAGGGATTCTTCCCACACACCGACAGCATCAAATGGGTGGTGAACGAGAAAGAGGCAACCCTCAACGGTTACGTGGTCGGTGTGAGTGCCGAGGTAGCTGGTAAGGTGGGCTTCGTCGTTCATGAATTCGACAAGAAAGATGATTTCTTTGAATTAAGGACGGTCAATGACAATGGAGAGGAACATCAGGAATGGTTCTCTCCGGCCGACTCCATCTATAAGAACCTGACCATCAAGGGCAGTAAGTTTATTTTGGCTGATAACGGTGAGAATGCCAATGGAGCAGTCCGTCCGGATATGACCTTTAGCGCCAAACTTCCTGACCTGAAGAAGAAGTATTATTTTGTACGTGCAGCCTTTGCTACGTTCAATAAGGATAAGAATGGGTTGATAACAGATACCACTTTTGTATATGCTCCAGAGGTGACGGTGCTCCAGCCACTCGACACCATTGATTTGGGACGTGGTGTTGGTGTTAATACCCGTTGGGCTTCGCTCAACGTGGAGGCTCAGTTCCCAGAGGATCATGATTCTACGTATGTCTGGAACAGTGCCAAGAAAGATTTGCCTGATCCTGTGATTACCGACATCGGTGGAACCATTTATGACATTGCGTATCGTAAGTGGTATGGTGAAGACGGCTGGCTGTTCACCATGCCGTCCAAGGAGCAGATGGAGGAGATGCTCCAGAATTGCGGTTTTACCTATATGGTACGCTTTGGACGACAGGTACTCAAGGTTGATGGACCGAATGGTGATTATATGTTCTTAGCTGATCGTCATGTTGTGACTTCTTGGGATACTTATGACTATAAGGATTTGTGGACTTCGAAACGTGATGGTCCCCAGGCATATTATAATGGTGACGGCAAGCCTCTGAATCTTTCTGATATTGACCGTGAGTTCTGGGTTCGTCCTGTCCTGCAGGTAAGTGACACGCTTGCTAACGGCTCTATGCTGTTTATTAGCACTGACACGGTGTCGAGAAGCAGGGCGAACCGTGGCGAGATGACCTTCTGGGGACGTGCGCTCGGTGTGACAAAGGAACTGAAGGAAAACTATACTATCACGCGAGGCTTCGTGATGCACGACTTCAAGGGTGGTGAGATAAACAACACTCCCTGTGGCATCATGCCTGACACCACGACGCTCGCCGGGCACTCGAACGACGGACGCTACAACGGTCTGTATAGTGTGCCTCTGCCTGATGGCGTTCGCGACACCCTGCGTTCGGACAAGGACTATTGGTATCGCGCGTACATTATATATGAAAACAATGCTACGCACGAAAAAGAATACTTCTATGGCATACCGAAGAAGCTGACCCCACTGACCATTGAGATAGACTCTATTTTCTGGGAGGTGCATGAGAACAAGGCTACCTTAGGCTGTAAGACAGATGGTACCATCTTTATCCATGAACCAAAGTTGACGACATTGGTTCAACAGCCTAGTGGAGATATGGACCTGCAAAGTGAAACCACTAAGCTTGGTTTTATCGTTGGTGATAGTGCCAATATTACTTTTGATAACGATGAAACCCTTTGGGAGTACCGTTATAAGGAAAACGAGGAAATAACCGACTCTACATATCGCGTCCAGATGGATGTACCGATAGATACTGTCTATTGGGTACGTGCCTACGTTGTCAGCGATGGTATGATTCGTTATAGCGAGGCTCGCCAGTTTGGTCTCGACTATGTTGATCTTGGTCTGCCTAGCCATCGTCTCTGGGCCAATATCTCCGTTGGTTCTGCCTATCCGGAGGATGACTACGACTATTTCTCACTCGGTGAGCCTGCTGCGAAGAATAATGCCCAGAGCGACTATAACGGTCATTCATGGGGAGTAGGAAGCCAGGGGGCTTACAACTATCATACCTATGTGGTGGATACGTTGAGGTTCTTGCGCTGGGATCATCTTGATGACCACTATACGACAACTCCTTATTCGAAGACCCTCACGCTTAAAATTCCGGTAGATGCAGCCAGCAGTGGTAGTAGCAGATTATACAATGTTCCCTATCGTGGAGCCATTCGTGAATTGACCAATTGCAGCAATTATGATGGAAATATTTATTGGAAGCATTATAGTGGCACGAAAAACGATGCTGCCTACATGAACTGGCAAAACACCAACCCGTGGTATGTTGAGGACAAGGAAAAAGATGCAGATAAGCGCAAATATATTGATAACTCGAAGTATGGTGACCTCTTTGTAGAGCCGACGAATGAGGAATGGCAAGAGCTGCAGGATGTATGCGGTTGGAAATTGGAGAAAGAACACGGTGTTCCTGGATGGCGTGTTACCGGCCCGAACGGCAACAGCCTATTCTTGCCTCTAAAGGGACGTAAGGGGTCAGATTACCATCACGATACTAGAGATGGAAAGCACGATTTCTATTGGACTTCTGATACCGCTCGCTATAATACGGAGGGACTCTATCATGTATCTGACTCAATTCGCGTGATGAGGCTTAGCACCTCTGGACACTCTTTCGATTCCCCCGGTGATTATGAAGTGACATGGGGGCAGTTCTATAATGGCTTCGGTGTACGCCCCATTGCTCGTTACAACATCCAGCTGACGGGTGGTTCCGAAAAGCTTCGTGACGACACTTTGGCTTATATCAAGACCGACACGGTGACTTATGTGAACTATCGTACGTCAGTCGCCCTGCAGGGAACCTATCGTATTAACTATCCGATGGCCAACAGCGACTACGAGTTAGGTTTTGTCATCAGCGACTGTACAGATGCCGAGAAGAACAGCATCGATAACAGTAACTGTCAGTACGATGCTAAATATACGCTACGTAACGGATCACAGTATTTCGTAGAACTCGATAACAGTATTAGGCTGAAAAATGGTAAGGGACTGGAAAGCGACAAGACTTACTTCTATCGCTTCTACTTGCATACACTTAAAGATGGCAAGTATTACTTTGCCGATGCGGACTCGTTCCACTTGGCCGACCACTACACCAAGGACGTCACTTGGCGCATGTACGAGACGACAGCCACTATCCGTGGTTTGGTACAGGGTATCATGCCCGCCGAGGTACAGTCGGGTCTCAGGGCAGCCCTCATCGTCAGCTACAAGCGTGACCTGAAGGCTACGGACAGTGACCTGCTTCAGACGTTCGACCTTACCGACCAACTGCAAGACTTCTACGGCAGTAAGGGCGGTCCCATCTCGACTACTTTCACTCTGCCGAAGGATTCCACTTATTACTATCGCCTCTACGTATATTATAATAATGAGTACCACTATGGTGATGTCAACCTCTTTGGTTACGAGCTTATCGATCTCGGCCTGCCCTCAGGCAAGAAGTGGGCGAGCATCAACGTGGGTGGTGGCAATCCGCTTCAGGGTATGTCAACGAGTGCCATTAGCGAGAATCATGGCGTAGGCGTTTATGGCAATGAGGATCAGCCTTATCGTAAGGCTGGTTCTGGTAGTCGTGGCATCAAGGGCTCAGGCGACGCTGAAGACTGGGCACAGACGCGCTGGCATAATGTCTATCGTATGCCGTACGGCTATGAGGCACAGGAGCTGATTAATAACCTGACATGGTCGGCTGATACCATTTTCGGTATTCCCGGTGTACGTGGAACGGCCGCAAACGGAAAGAGCATTTTCTTCCGTCATTCACAGAAGTACTATCAGGGTAATGTTCTCAAGGAGTCGGACACCGACTACTCTTTGAGCCATAACTACATGGATATTCGTAAGAGTAACAGTGAAAGGTCGGGCGACCACCAACCATATGTGAGCAGTGTTAGCTACCACACTCCTGGTTGTCAGGGAGTTTATTTCGAACGTCCTATCTTTGAGAGTAACATCTTGCTGAACCCTGATGGTGCGGCGGATCATCTACTCATCCGTACTGACGATGCAATAGTTCATAATCAGGTTAACTACGTGACGTTCTTCGGTTCATTCATCGGTACTGACCAGCAGCGCTTTGGTGGTTCCGCATATAATGTGGGTAGCACGAACAATATTCAGTATTGTGGCTTTATTGTTGGTTCTGATACGTTGGTTACCCATGAGAATGATGGTGCGGTTTATATGAAGTACGACTTCCCGCATACGAATATCAGAACCGACTCCATTTTCTATTATGATCGTCAGAACATCAACATATTCAAGGTTGATAGCGCTTACTGGGTTCGTGCCTATGTGAAGATTGACGACCAATATTACTATGGCCGCTCCATCAAGTTCGTGCGCCAGCCGAACATTAAGACACTTGATGTAGAGTGGGCTGTTGGTAAGACCGAGGCTACGTTGAAGGGTAGTGTTGTTGGTTTTAATGACGATGACAACATTAGCGATGACCAGGAAGATAGTGAGCTGGCAGACATGGAGCAGATTGCTAAGAATGCCCGTGTGGGTATCATGGTCGGCTTCCATGACGATTTAGGAAAAGACTTGACGGCAAATGATTATGATGCGTTGTCTTCTGCTCCTACTGAGGAGATTACCACCTCTCGCGGAAAGGTCTATCGAAAGAAGCTGAACACAGAAGGAAAAGAGGCCTATTTCTATGACTTAGGTCATGCTGTCAATGGTAACTTCCAGGTAACGGTACCATACGACATGGATACCACCTATTTCTATCGTGCATATATCTATTATAATAATGAATATAGATATGGTGATTATACCAACCACTATGGTCTTAGGTTTGTCGATATGGGCCTGCCCATGCTTTGGGCAAGCATTAATGTCGGTTCTCGTTTTGCCGAGGACAACAGTCACCTCTATTCTTGGGGTGATACCATTGCCCATGAAAATGGCTATCCATTTACTTTTGACCGCTATCCTTACTACTATTCAACGGGTGATGATGAGTATAACAACCTGGGCAATGAGATTAAGGGTTCGAAACATGACGTGGCACACCTGAGGTGGAACTACACCTGGGACACAGAAAGCGCTGGCGGACGTGGAGCCCTGTGGGCAATGCCTTCTGAGGAAGACTTACAGATGCTCGTCGATAGTTGTACGTGGACGCGTTTCAGTAGTAAAGGTAACTTTGGACAGTATGTAGATGGTTATAAGGTGAAGAGCCTGAAGACTGGTGACAGTATCTTCGTGAGTGCTGCGAAGATAGATGAATATACCATCAGCGGAATGCATAGTGATTATTATGGCGGACCGCATGACTGGGGTCCATTGTGGACTTCATCGCGTGCTCCTCGTGAGCGTAATGCTTATGGCATACAGACCGCTGCTGGTTCTGAAGTAGAAGCAAAGCGTCTGATGAAATATCACTACCGTTACCACGGACACTTCGTACGTCCGATGGCTCACATCAATGTGAGCCTGCCAACGGGCAGAAAACTTAGTATCATGACGGAACGTACAAACTGGGTCGCTGGCGTGAAGGAATGCACTATCTATGGTTGTGTACTCGGTTTGACAAACAGCCTGAAGGGTACATACGGCTTCGTGGTAGGTGAGTCACCCAACAATCTGGTAGTGAATGGGGCTGGTGTATCAACCTATACTATTCAGACGAATAGCTCTCAGACAGGCCTCTTTAGAAAGGACCTGACGCGGCTTGATAATAACCGAATGTATTACTTCCGTACCTTCTTGACGGTTGATGGTCGGACATATTATGGTGAAACCAAGGAATTTGGTATTGTCATGGTCGATCTCGGCCTGAAAGCCAAGTGGGCTAACGTGAACATGGGGTCCTGGAAACCGAAGGACCACGGTGACTACTATGGTTGGGGTGAGACCACAACGAAGGATATCTTCACACTTGATGGCTACAAATACTATACGTCACAGACTGGTAATTTCCGTGATTTGGGTAATAACATCAGTGGTAATGATAGTACCGATGTGGCCAACAAGATGCTTGGCGGACGCTGGCGTATGGCAAGTGATGAGGAATGGGAAGAGCTTATATCGAAGTGTAGGTGGGAGCCAGATACCGTATCTCATATTCCGGGTTTCCGGGTTTGGGGTATCGGAGAATATTCTTCCAATAACATCTTCCTGCCAGCTAACTATTACAATCCGGAAGAGCGTGATGCTAACTACGACTTAGGCACGAATGAGGAGAATTATGCCAACAACCATGATAATGAGGTTCCTCATCGCGGATACTATTGGAGTAGTAATCGTTCGTCTGACTATCGGATGGCACGTGAGATTCTCTTCATTGACTCTGTTAGTGGAAGGGAGGAAAAAGGAAAGTTCAGTGAGAGCTATCGTTATCGCGGAAATTCCATCCGTGCGGTGGCATCTACCAATAGAGCAGACCGTTTCTATATGCGTACGGATGCTACTGATTGGCGTTACCAGAATGATACTGTAAGTTTCTATGCCGTTATTCTATTCGATGAGAATAAACTTCCTGACGGCTATGATGCAGGTTTCCTTGTAAGTAATTCACCCAATGTTCAATATGGCGGTGAAGGCGTGGAAACAGTTAAAGCCTATCCTTCAACCATTGGTAGTGGTGACTATGTCGGTGTCTATAGGGGTGAACCCGATGGCGCAGTTCATTGGCATGGTAACAAACACAATGATGGTGTTTGGTATTACCGGGCATACGTCACCGATGGCAATGGCAACTATTGGTATGGAGATGCCAAGCAGTTTGGTTTCGCACCAGTCAATATGGACCAAGGGTTGTCGTGGGCAAATATCAACGTTGATGCTGCGTCGCCAGAGGAAATCGGTCTGAATGGCACACCAATTGGTAAGTACGAAGGTAAAGATCCTGCATACGCTGAGTTTGGTGGTTTGTGGCATCTGCCTTCTGATGCTGAGAAGCAGCAACTGTTGGATGCTGACCATTATGAGTGGAGAGATACCACGATTTATGGAACGAGAGTATATAAGGTGGTTAGCAAGGCAGATCCGACACACTATATTATCATGACATCCAATAATCCTGCTGCGTGGGGTATGCGTGCCATTTCGCAGTCGAATCTGACATTCGATGACGGTGTGCTGGCTTATCTGCGTACAGACAGCACAAACTGGCGTGCCGGCTATGGTAACAACCGACTCTATGCAACGATGATTTGTAACGTAGATACGGCTCTTTATGTCAAGCGCGGCTTCTTCGTGGGAACATCACCTGATGTAACTAGAGAAACAGCGACTGTCATCTGTATCGCTGATAGTGTTAACACTTCTGACTATGCAGCAAAGTTAGGTAATCTGCCTGTCGGAACTTATTATTATCGTGCATTTATTAGATATAAGGATAAGGACTATGTGGTAGATCCATCTGATGCGAAGGAAGTTGGTCTCGACTTTGTTGACTTCGGTCTGCCTTCAGGTGTGAAGTGGGCAAATGTCAATATCGGTTCTACGATTTCTTCCGATAAGGGTGATAATTATGCTTGGGGTGAGACCGAAAAGAAGACTACTTATACCCAGGCGAACTATCGCTACTACAACCCGAATACTGGTTATGTTGATATTGGTTCAGACATCAGTGCCAACTCGCAGTATGATGTTGTATCGAAACTCATCAGTGGTACACGCATGCCGACCCAGGCTGATCTGGATGAGCTGTTGACGCTTTCCTGGACGGAGGAAACGCTGAATGGTGTAAGAGGCTTCCGTGTAACGAGCAATGTTCAAGGCTATACAGATAAGAGTATCTTCCTGCCGATGGGCGACTATTGGACATCTACGCAGAACAGTGGTGACAACAGTAAGGCATTCGAGTTGTCTGAATATGTCAAGAATTATCAGACAGTCCTGTCGAATGAGAAGTTGTCAGCTCTCCGTTATCTGGGTAAGATGGTACGTCCTGTACAGTCTGCCGTCATAACGCTGGATGCTACTGACAGAACCACTACGACGGCAACGCTGAATGGTAGTGTCACTGTGAATACATACTCGGAGCGTGGCTTCGAATATTCACGTACTTTGACTTCTGGTACACTGGTTGCTCCTACAACGGTAACTGTTTCTGGAACAGGAACGGGCCAGTTCGACAATGCATTGACTGGTTTGACACCAGGTGCTCTCTATTATTATCGTGCATACATTGAGATTAATAGTATGAAGTACTATGGTGCCATCAAGACATTCTCTACGAAGTCTGAAGATACCATGCAGGCAATCGATCTTGGTCTTTCTGTGAAATGGGCTGACCGAAACGTTGGAGCATTGTTGCCAGAGAATGATGGTAACTTCTATGCATGGGGTGATACACTGACACGTAACATGTACTCTACGACAACTTACACGCACAATGTAAATGACAATTATGTGAGCATTGGAACGAATATCAGTGCAACGAAGTGGGATATCTCCACCAAGAACTTCGGCGGTTGCTGGCGTATGCCGACAAGGGCAGAAATGGATGAACTGATGAGTCTGCAGAAGACTACATGGACCTGGTCAACGAAGGAAGGTGTACCAGGATACTGGGTAGAGAGCAAGCCTACTCAGGATGCACCGCAGCAAGTCATCTTCATGCCTGCCGCAGGTTATCATGACCTTACATATTATTATCAGAATGATACGCATGGACATTACTGGACTTCTAACGTCGGAGGTAGTACGACCTCTTCTACAGCATACGCCTTGGCCTTCACTTCGACGTCAAAGACGAATACGACAGACGCCAATACACGTTACTTCGGTTACACCATCCGTCCTGTTTATGACACGAATGGTTCTGTCGATGGTCAGGATGTCTTCATACGTACCGATAGCGTCAGCTATGCCGGTGACCGTTCGACAAACACACTCTATGGATCGATGCTTGGCTTGAATGTGGGACAGACAGACCTCAAGCAGGGCTTCGTCATTGGTACAACCCAAGATGTGGATCAGACGACAACTGTCATTTCGCTTTCTGACCTCACTCAGACGGCAACGTCCAATGGTTCCTACCACATGGCTTTGACACCCGAGCATCTCCAGTCACTCACTGTAGGTGATGTCTATTATGTACGTGCCTTCGTGAGCAAGAACGGTGAATACAAGTTTGGAGAGGCCGTTGAGATGACCGACTACACCTTCTTCACCGACAGTGTGAAGTGGGGGCTCAGTAACGAAGGTAAACTCTACGGACACATCAAGGCTCAGAAGCCAGCTACTGGTTTCGAAATCGGATTCTACTACGCTACAAAGAGCGATATGTCCGATGCAAAATCTATTGTAGCTGCTTTCGATACAGACGATCGTCAAAATGTCTTCACTGCGACCATTGATACGATCAAGGTGGCAACCTACTATTATCAGGCATACACGAAGTACGATGGTGTTATCCATAAGGGTGCTATTAAGTCCTTCGGTGCCAAGTTGGTTGACCTCGGTCTGTCTTCGGGAGTGAAGTGGGTTGACATGAACCTTGGTGCTGACGATGAGAAAGCATTCGGTGACAACTACCGTTGGGGTGAGACGGTTCCGAACTTAACAGGTGCTTATAGTGTTCCTGCCGATCGTACTTACATCGGTGGTACGGGTTACGACGCTGCTCATACCCGACTGGGTGGTGACTATCGTCTGCCTTCTATCGCGAACATCCAGGAACTCCTCGACGAGTGTAACTGGCAGTGGGAGGTCAATGGCTTCAGAATATCCAGCAAGAAGAACAGCAACAGTATTTTCCTGCCGGTAGGCAGCGAAGGTCACTACTGGTCGTCACAGCAGGGTGGAGCTACTTCCGGCAATGCCAATATGCTCGAGATGTCCACAACTAACCGACGTCTGGCAGAGGCAGTCAGAAGCACCGGTCTCATGCTCCGTCCGACGCTGAATCCTAAATCAGACATGAATGGCGAAGGCGGTAATGCTGGTTCTGGTGAAAATGGAGGCGACGATGTTGAAGGTAATGAGTAATATTTCACAAATTGCAATAAAAGAGTAATAAAGAATAAATTAGTAAGAAGTATGAAAAAGTTTATTTTATCCATCGTGGGACTGTTCCTGTTTGGTGCAGCCACGGTAATGGCACAAAATGTGTTGGTCATTCATTTGACGAATGGTTCCGAGGAACGCTTGATTCTGCTTGATGAGGAGCCGGTCATCACCTTTTCTGGTGACAAGATTATGATTTCAAAAAAAAGTTCTTCTACAGAGCTTGAGTTGTCTATGGCTGCAGTCAACTACTTCAACTATGAGGGTGGTAGTGGTACGACGTCCATTGAAGGAACGACGACTCCTGATGGTATGATTTTCACGGGCGACCACATCAGCTTCAGCGGACTGCCTGCAGGTAGTGACGTCTTTATCTATGGTGTTGGCGGACAGTTGTTCATGTCAACCAAGGCTGATGATGAAGGTAATGCATACATTGATCTGACATCGTTGAACACAGGCGTTTATATTGTGAAGGCAAATAACATTACTACAAAGATTACGAAGAAGTAAATATATCTCAACATAGTAGTTAAAGGATTTTCCTTGGACTTCTAGAACAGTTGAGCGAATGAGAAATTAAAAAATAAAACCAATGAAGAAGAAACTGATGCTTATTCTTCTCATGTGCGCTACACTGGTTCCCGTAGCGGCACAAACGGAGAAGAGCCATATTCTGATTTATAAGCTTGACAGCACCATCGATACGCTGCTGCTCAACAACGTACGCAATATTTATCACTCCTGTATCGATATATATGGAGTGGTACAACCGGAAGTGTCAACGCTTCGTCTGCGAACGGTTGACGGCGAGCGCGTCTATCCCCTCACGGAGATAGACTACGTTGTCATGCCTAAATCAGGCAGAGTAATCAGTTTTATGGGAACCTCACAAAGCAATGATAATGGGAGCTCGGGTGCTCCCCGCAGAACTGCAATCACCGGCGATTTCCCCGACGGTCAGACCTACCTGTATCAATGGGTAACGGGTGACTATATATACCTTTCCACGGGTGACAGGTCACGAAATGTAGAATATCCCCATGGTCGCCTGGCTGACAAAACGACCAAGGGTGAGTTTACTTTTGCCAGCGATACATTGGTGGCTGACCAGTATATTGTCTATTATACAGGAACCAACCGTGGTACTAGCGACAATCCTATTCCTTATAACAAGGTGAAGGTTGCCACTACACAGACACAGGTAGGACCCGACAATAGTGATCATCTGGGAGTAAGCGGTGACTGTGGCATTGCACCGGCCGTTCGCCAGAGCAATAGCAATTATAAGTTTGAGTTAGCTCACAAGACCGCGGTTCTCTGTTTCATGCCGCGAATAGATGCATGCGGTGACACTGTGCTCAGAACGTTAAGACTGAAGCAAGTAGCCGTGAAGGCGAATAAGGATATTGCTGGAATATATACATTATCCCCAGAAGGACTGTCTTCAACACCTGATGCTTCGACGGGTAGCGATACTATTACGCTTCTTACTAATAACTTTAATCTGCCCATTCCTCATCAGAAGGAAACGGCTCAGGACTCCGTCGCGTCCTATATGGTCGTTGCTCCCCAAACGGGAAAGACCACGTTCAAGGTGTATTATCGTATCTATGACGTGCAAAGTGAACTCGATACGGTCGTGGTGAAAAATGTGAGCATTAACAATATCACGGGTGCAAAGGTCTATCCTGTAACCCATAGGATTGATCCGCACATCATGTTTGCTGCGCAGACTGACAGCGTGCATTGGGACTTTGGTGCACCAGCGACGGTGTTTGGCTCCGTTAACATGCCACTCTCGTCGGGCTCCTACACGGGATTCATCTGGGGTTCCAACAAGAATCTGTCTGATGCTACGACGTATCCGGATCATTTAACACCTAATTCCAAGTTGAGTTTTAATGCTCAGCTTGTCGATGATGTAAAGCAGAAAGCTTATTATTACCGTGCATACGCTTATGAAGGCGGCAAGTACTACTACGGCAAGATCAAAAAGTTCGGAATGGACCGTGATATCATCAATATGGGTACTTCCGTCCGTTGGTCCAGCATCAATATGGGTGCCATCACGGCGGAAGATGCCGGTGACCAATATGCATGGGGTGAGAAGATAAAGAAGACCAGTTTTACACTGGCCAACTATTCGCTTTATCATAATAATGCCTATGACAACATTGGTATGGAAATTGCCGGTAATCCTGAATACGACGTAGTAACAGCTGTCTGGCGTGGTTGTTGGCGTATGCCTACCAAGAGCGAACTACATGAATTGGTTACCAAATGTGACTGGGAGTGGGTTAACAGGGAAGATGAGGATGGCAACTTGCACCGCGGTCTGCTCGTGAAGAACCGCAACAACAATGCTGATAGTGTTATTTTCCTGCCGGCAGCTGGCTATTGCCACGAGACTCCTTTGTCAACAGATTATTGCTACTATATGTCTGGTACTCGTCGCCCCTCAAACAGTGCACATAATTTGTACCAGTATAATAGTGAGAGTAATATGGATCGTGCTGCCACGCGCTGGGAAGGTCTTTCCATACGTCCTGTCTTTGAGAGTAATATCGAGAAGAACGGACAGTACCTCTTTATCCGTTCCGACAGCATCAGCTACAGTGCCGATCATACCACTACCAAACTATATGGTACGATGCGTGGTCTGGACGATGTGGTAACTAATGTCACCCAAGGCTTTGTTGTCGGAAAGACACAGGATGTAACGTTGGAAAGCGGTACCAACCTGCAGGAGAATGTTCATCAGACGGCAGCCGACAATGGTACCTATTTCATTGACTTGACTGAGGAGCAAATGTCTGCCATGTCTCTTGGTGATAAGTATTATGTCCGTGCCTATCTGACGTACGATGGCTCAACCTATTATGGCGAACCGCTGACAATGGCTGCCATGACCATTACTGCCGACAGCACCAACTGGCAGGTAGGTTTGGACCAGGCGCGCCTTTGTGGTACTGTTACTGGTATTTCTGAGACCGCCAAGAGTACTGTTGATATTGGTTTCGTTGTAGGTACGACACCTGATGTTGAATTTGCCGACGCTGATGCTGTTATCGTTTGTGACTCTACTGTCAATAACAAGTTCGTCTGTGAGTTCAAGAACATGCAGTTCAAGCAGTACTATTATCGTGCTTTCGTTCGTCAGGGTGGACGTCATTTCTTCAGCGAGCCGAAGATGCTCGGTCTGGAATTTGTTGACCTCGGTCTGCCTTCGGGCCTCCGTTGGGCTAACATCAACGTTGGTTCACAGACCCCGTCGGATAATGGTGACTATTATGCTTGGGGTGAGACAAAACCACATGCTAACAAGAATTATACTTTGAGCAACTACGATCCGATGTCAGATGGTAAGGGCGCTTACGATAATATCGGTACCGACATCAACGGTACGCTCTATGATGCTGCTCAGGTGAACTGGCAGGGTCCGTGGCGTATGCCGACAAAGGCCGATGTGCAGGAACTGTATGACAACTGTACCGCCACGCTGAAGACGCTCAATGGTGCCTATGTCTGGGAGTTTAAGAGCAACATCAATAACAGAGTTATCTACTTGCCAGGTGCTGGCTACTACCGATATGATTACAATGGCGGTCATCTCAATGAAAACAGTGGCAAGCGTGCCATCCTCTGGACGTCAACGGCTCATGAGAGCGAATCAAAATATGCCTACTATTATAGTTCAGGATATGATAATTCCGAAATTAAGTCTCTGGGTGGCTGGTACCGTAATAGTGGTATGCCTGTCCGACCTGTTGCCCGTTACAACTATACGTTGGATGATCAATCGAAGATTCAGATGACAACCGATGGTGTAGAGTGGGAGGTCGGCCAGTCAACGGCAACGCTCCATGGCTATCTGTTGGGCCTGCGTTACAACCCGCTTGCTACAGAGTCTGGTATTGCTTACTCAACAGAACACATCGGCGACAATGCAGATGATCAGACCGTGGGTATTAACTTCCTCTCTACCAACAATGGTGAAATTGCCAATGTCGCAAGTGGAAACTTCACAGTTATCGTACCGTTAGTAAATGACAACACAGTTTATTACTATCGTACATACGTCAAGGTGGATGGTAAGTACTACTATGCTAACGAGCGTGAGTTTGGTCGTCGTATGGTTAAGCTGTTCGAAGACAGCAACATCCTCTGGTCGAACATCAATATGGGTGCAAGCAGCGTTGACGATCGCGGTGACTTCTACGCATGGGGTGAGACCGAGACGAAGAACGAGTTCACCAAGGCTAACTACACCTATACGGGTAAGATGGAAGACATCAGCGGCAGCAGCAATGATGTGGCTCACGTGAAGTGGGGTGGCATCTGGCGTATGCCGACAAGAGATGACCTCCAGGAGCTCCTCACACGTTGTACGTGGACTGAGGTGACCAAGTATGGTCAGCCAATGTATAAGATTGTCGGTCCTACGGGTGATAGCCTCTTCATTGCCAAGAGTGGTAGCATTTCTGGTACGACGGCTTCAGGTAAGAATACCCATGCTAATATATGGACTTCGAACCTCGATGCGACAGCCGGTGTGGATAGCGAAGAGGCTTACGGTTCTAACTTCTACCAGAACGCTCGCAGCATTGATGCAGTACAACGTTATTTAGGTTATACAGTTCGTCCTGTGGTTAATTATACGCATGAGCTGACTGACGAGACGAAGATTTACCTCACCACCGACAGCACCAACTGGCAGGTAGGTGTTGCAAGCCCACGCCTCGTAGGTTCAGTCTCTGGTATCGATGACCAACTCTATGAACAGCAGAACATAACTGTTACTCGTGGCTTCGTAGTCGGATATAAGAACTACATCGACGTGGCTATACCGGACATGACCGATACCGAGCATGTCATCGATATCTCGACAACGACAATTGACGACAACAATAGTGCTATCTTCCGTGGCACGACCACTTACGATAAGGATACTACCTATTACTATCGCGCATACGTGAAGGTTGGTGATGATTATTACTTCGGTAATGTACGTCGTTACGGTCTCGAACTCGTTGATATGGGTAATGGTATCAAGTGGGCAAGTCTCAATGTCGGTGCTCAGATCTCTTCTGATGCAGGTAATCGCTATGCATGGGGTGAGACAAATGTCAAGTCGAACTACTCACAAAGCTCTTACAAATACTATAGTAATGGTTACGAGAACATAGGCTCTGACATATCTGCCACTAACTACGACGTTGCCAAGGCAGTCTGGGGTGGTCAGTGGCGTATGCCGACACTGAGTGAGTTGAACGCATTGTTGAATACGACGAACTACACTTGGACATGGACCACAGTCGATGGTGTGTCAGGTTATCAGGTGACCAGTCAGATAGAGGGTACGGTTGGTAACAGTATCTTCCTGCCGGCAGCTGGTTATCAGGGTGGTTCTTACTACTATGAGGCAGGCACAGGTTGCTACTACTGGACATCATCCCTCTATAATGATGGAATTAGTAATTACTTGCATGGTACTTCGACCACGTATGCCGTAGAGACAGAACGCATGCGTTATCTTGGCTTCGCTGTACGTCCTGTGACCACAGCAGGTACTGACGAAGGTGGTGGTGGTGACATCACTGGTGGACACAACCAGGGCGGTAGCCAGCAGACTGGCGGCGAAGGTGGTGAAGGCAGTGGTGGTGCCGGTACCGGTAACACTGGTGGAACGATTACTGGAGACTAAGTTTTTAATGTGAAATAATATATAGAAGAAATGAAGAAGTTTCTGTCAATTATATCGCTTTTGTTGCTGACTGTAGCGATGCATGCTCAGGACAGCCTGTATGTCTATCACCATGGTGGAAAGGCAGATAGCCTTTGTATGAGTAATATCACACAAATTCGCCATTCCCGTGTTGACATGAACAATGTTCCTCAGGATGATTACGTCATGATGGATGTCTTGTTTGGAGACAACAGTGTGCGTCACTATCTGCTGGCAACACTGGACAGTGTGGTGATGGTGCATGGCTTGGAGCGCATCCATTTGGTGTGCTTCACTGGTGGTACGTCTGCTAACGGAAATGGCAGCCGTGCCCCACGCCGTACCTCACTTGACGGTGATTTTATGGCTTCAACCTCCGTAGTCGATTTCTTCTGGGAGGATGGCGACAATATCTATATCTCTGATAGTGAAAGTAGTCGTAGTGCCGACAGCATTCACATCTCGGACACACGTCGTACAGCAGAATTCTTCTTCAAAACGGGAAGCCCAATTACGGCAGAGACTGTTCCAGTCTATTATCCTGGCAAGACGCCGGAAGCCTATAATGAGGTCCGTGTTAAGAGTGAGCAGACGCAGCTGACTCCGAACAATTCTCAGCATATAGGAGATGCGGGTGACTGTGGTGTTGCCGTAGCCACTAAGCGCGATGACGGTCAGGGCTATGAGTTTATGCTGGAGCATAAAGCAGCGTACCTTTGTTTCTTGCCCTATATCGGTAACGACTTGAATCGTACGGTATTGAAGAAGATAACGGTACGAAGCGACAGCGCTATAGCCGGTGTGTTTACGCTCTCTATGGATGGAATCAAGCCAAAAAGTGATACGACACACGTCATCACATTAACGACTGGTGGCGAGTCAGGTTTCATATTGCCGCATCGCTACTCCAAGAATACGTCTGCCTACATGGTGATTGCTCCGCAGAATGGTAGCACTCGTTTGACCTGTGAGTTCACGGTATATGATACGTTGCTGGGCTCTGAGGGTGTTTTCACAAAGATGGTCGATTTGGACGAGGTAAAGCCTAACATGGTATATGTGACGAAAGTCAACTGCAATAACTATGTGGTAGATCTGGGACTGCCTGTCAAATTCCTCAATCACAACATGGGAGCCTTTGCTCCAGAGGAGTATGGCGGTTATTATGCTTATGGCGAACTGGAGGATAAGGGATATTATACGAATGATAACTATGAGTATAAGAATGCCTCTTACACAGACATTGCCAACATCCGTCTGACCGGTAAGGACGTGGCACACATGAAACTTCAGAACCAAGGAAACTTCTCCATTCCCACATCGGCAGAGTTTAATATGCTGAAGGATAGTTGTACATGGGCTTGGCAGAGTTCATTTAACGGTGTTCCTGGCTATAAGATCACGGGTAAGAACAATAACGTGCTTTTCCTGCCTGCAGCAGGTTATCGTGATGGAGGAAACAATAACGAGATTAAAACACGTGGATGCTACCGCTCATCGCAGCTGATTGCGTCAGGAGAGAAGAAGAATTGGTTTCTTAATTTTTTTAACAACAGCCGTGACGTGGCTCAGTCGGGCCTGGACATCTATTTAGGCGAGAGCATACGTCCCGTCATTAGTGCTGGTATGACGATGACCGATGGTACGGTTATCAGTGTCATGACTGATAGCGTGCAGTGGACCCTGAACCAATTGACGGCTAAGTTTTACGGTACCGTCAATGGCATCAGCAAGGCCAAGACTGCAGTGGAAATCGGTTTCGTGGTGGGAACAAAGAACGACCTTTCAATAACGTCAACTGGGGTTACCATGGTGAAGGCTGCCGCTACCACAACGGATGGCAAGTACTCGGCTGACTTTACGATGCCGAATGATGACGTCTATTATTATCGTGCCTACGCAAAGGACAAGGACGGCAACATAGAGTATGGCGACGTCCTGCAGTATGGTCGTTGTTATGTTGACCTCGGCCTGCCCTCAGGTACGAAGTGGGCTAACATCAGCCTCGGTACCATCACGCCCTATCAGAATGGTGACTATTATGCCTGGGGCGAGACATCGACCAAGAGTAGTTATCCCGAAAACGCCAGTAACTATCGCTGGTACACGCACTCTACATGGATAGAGCCCGACCGTCTGCTTGACATTCAGGCCACCGACAACGATGCGGCCTCCGTCAACTGGGGTGGGGTGTGGATGACCCCCGATAAGCAAGACCTTCAGGAACTGTTGGATAATTGTGACTTCACGCTTTCTACAATGAACGGCGTGAAAGGTTACGTCATCCAGAGTCGTCTGAATGGCAACTCGATATTCATGCCCATGTCCGGCTATTTCCGCGTTGGCCCCAATCAATATTCCACCAATGGCTATATGGCTACAACGTCATTGCCTGGTGTTAATAACAGTGCTGACCATGCCACCCTCTTGAACAACACTGACAAGAACAACTGGCTCCGCTCAGATGGTATTCCCGTCCGTCCGGTCTATAAGACGAATGCCACGTCAGCCGACGGTAAGCCGATGTTTGTGCGTACGCTCGTTGCCACCAAGCAATATGACGGTACGTCTGAGACCGACACACTGAAGGCCACTGTGCGTGGACTTACTGGTACCACTGGCACCACTGTGGGTTTCTCCTATAGTACTGACAAAACCTTTACTACAGATACCAAGGTGACCGTTTCCAAAATCACCGATGGTCAGTTCTCCTATGTAATCAGTCCCTCTACTCCCGGCGTGAGCACCTATTACCGTGCTTTCGTATGTAGTGGTGGAACCTATTACTATGGCATGCCACTGAAGGTGGATGCTGTGGGACTGGTTGACCTGGGCCTGTCGGTACTTTGGGCCAATGTTGATATCGGTGCAGCCAGTGCCGATAGCCATGGTGACTTCTTCCGTTGGGGCGCCACTAAGCCGTTCCTCGGTGATAACTCCAATTACTACAGAGGCAATAAAGACATTACGCCATTCAGCGGCCACGATACGGCAGCTGAGTTGTGGGGTTCTAATTATCGTATGCCAACGCTTGAAGAGTTCCGCGAACTGATCAATAACTGTGACGTCGTAGTCGAGACGAGTGACAATGGTGTCGTCGGGCGTCGTTATACCAGCAGAGTGGAGGGCTATACTGACCGCAGCATCTTCCTTCCTACCAGTGGCGTATTTGCATATAACAGTAGTTATCGTTACGCTGTCGGTACAGAGAACAGCCATTGGACTTCCACCAACTATAATAGCGGCGAGGCCTATCGCGTGTTCCTTGGCAGTGACAATGGGGCGGATGCTAATAAGTCCTACGGCTTCCCCGTACGCCCTGTGCAGGAGAAGCTCGGCTCGGTATATCATACCGGTTTCAGCCGTGGTATGGTTGACGGCGTAGAGACCGACACTCTGAAAGGTGCATACTTTAATGTCAGCGGTACCAGTCAGACCGTCGGTTTCCTCGTTGGCGAGAATGCGACGACCTTGGATAAGGACAATAAGCTCAGCATGTACGAAGTAACCCCTGTCGATGGCGCATTCCAGCAGGCGGTTACCGGTCTCACTCCGGGTAAGCGGTATTATTACCGCGCTTTTGTCCATGATGGTAGCTTCTGGAGATACGCTCCTATTGAGAGCTTCGATGTCGCCGGTGCTGTGGATCTGGGTCTCTCTGTGAAATGGGCTAATGTGAACATCGGTTCACAGACCGAAGCCAGCTATGGTAATTATTACCAGTGGGGTGCTAAAGAACCATATATCTATGCCATCCAACATTACCAGGAAAGAAAGAATATCACCCCGGAGAGCGGCTTCGATACAGCTGCCGAATTGTGGGGCGGTTCATGGCGTATGCCTACAAAAGAAGAGTGGGAGGAACTCGCTGCCAATTGCACATGGGCATGGACAAACTCCAATGGCTATTATGGTATGCGTGTGACAGGTAAGGGCAGCTATACTGACCGTAGCATCTTCTTGCCCAGTGCAGGCTATTATTCTCCCGGTGATGGTGCTTGGCATCGTGATTCTTGGGATACTTCTGGCGATTATTGGACATCAACCTACTCCAGTGGAAACGATGCTTATTACCAGTCGTTCTGGAACAACGATAGGAATACTTCCTTACCCGTCGATCCCAGAGACTTTGGCTTCTCTGTCCGTCCTGTAACTGATGGAGGAACTGTAACCGCAACAGTCAGTACCATCGCTCTTACACGCGATGCCAACGACTTTACCAAGGTCTCGGTTGAGTGTAATGCCAAGGCCACGCCCGCCAACGCTACTGTGGGTGTCATCTATGGCAGCTCACGCGATAACCTTAATGGCACCGCTGCCTTTGCAACTACCGGTCAGCAGGGACGCTATACCGTCACCATCACTGGTCTTACTGCTGGTGCCAGCTATTATTACAGGCCTTACATCAGTCAGGGTGGTAACAACATCGCCCTGGGCGACATCAAGAAGTTCACCACTTACGAACTGGTTGACCTCGACCTGCCCAGCGGACTGCTGTGGATGAATCTCGACCTGGGTGCCGACTTCATTTGTGGCAATGGCGACTACTATATGTGGGGCGCTATGGCTCCCTATCCGCAGAGAGGATGGAATTCTTATCAGTCATCCGCTCAGAACCTGACCGAAACGGGTTACGATGCTGTGCGTAGCACGTTGGGAAATCCCTATCGTTTGGCTACATGGACCGAAATGTCTGAATTGGCCAACAGTGCAAACTGTGATTGGGAATGGACGTCGATGGATGACGTACCAGGTTATAAGGTATCGAGCAAGACCCATCCCGAGCGCTTCATCTTCCTGCCTACTACAGGATATTTAAATAGCAATGGCGCAATTCAATCTGCCAATACCCGTGGTAACTGGTGGTCTTCTACGTGGAATAGCGGCTCGTATGCATACGGCCTTGGTGGCGGTAGCGCTACTGCTCATACGGGTGACGACGGTAACGGAGTCGATCCGTTCTCTTATGGTTCGTTCCTCCGTCCAGTCTTCTCCGTCGTAAGTACCGATAAGGCTCAGGCTACGGCTGCTGACTACCGGCTTTGCGGTCAGGTGAACAGTCGCTGGGGCTATGACAGTGGTGTCACGGTGGGCTTCGTCTATAGCATGTCACCTTCACCGACCGTCGGTGCCGATGGCTGTACCAATGTGCCTGTCAGCGGCGTGACACAGTCGGGCGATTACAGCTATACGCTTACCAGTGCTGTCCTGGGTAACAATACCACTTATTATTATCGTGCTTATATCTACGACGGTACCGCCTATCACTATGGTGCTGATCAGCAGTTCGTGACGATGGGTACCAGTACCTATCAGGCTGTTGATCTTGGTCTCCCCTCTGGTACCAAGTGGGCCAACATGAATATCGGTGCCGAGTCGGAGACTGGCGTCGGACGCTTCTTCGCATGGGGCGAGGTTCATTCCAAGACAAACTTCTCAACGGCAACCTGTGAGCATTATGTCGGTAGTCGTTATGAGTTGATAGGTGAAGACATTGCCGGTACGAAGTACGATGTTGCCCGTTCCGTCATGGGCGGTGCGTGGACAATGCCTACCCTGGCTCAGTATCAGGAGTTGATGGACAGCCGATACACCAGTTGGGTATGGACTACAGAGAACGGTCGCAATGGTTACCGTATCACCAGTCTCGTCGATGGCTATACTGACAAGAGCATCTTCTTCCCCACTTCGGGATGGATGAACGGCACGACACTTCAAGGTGATAATTCTTATGGCTACTTCTGGCTCTCGACGTTATATAACAGCGACGAGGCTTACTATACAGCGATTCATTCAGGTTCTAAAAGTTATGACAATGATCCTCGCTGGGAAGGCTTCCCCATCCGTGGTGTCATCAATGATGGTGTGACCACTGCCAATGGTACCATTGCTGCCGTGACAGCTGGTGTTGACTGGACGATAGGAGCCGCTACGGCTACTCTCCGTGGTAGCTATGGCATCTCTGGAACGGTATCTGGTGTTACCTACGGATTTGTCGTTGGCAACAGCACCGATATTGATGCTGCTACTGCAAATCCTGCTAATATCCTCACAGCTCCCAGTGCCAATGCTGCTGGTGACTATTCTTTGGTATATAACTACGATGGTGGCGTACGCTATTTCCGTGCTTTCGCCAAGGTGGGTGATGAGTATGCGCAAGGCGAGGTAAAGTCTATCGGTGCCCCGATGTTGCTCGATGTGGCATTTGCTGCCGACGGAACGGCTGCTAACTATGCCTTCACCAAGCAGACGTGTGTGAAGCACGGAACGCCTGGCATTACTTACAATGCCGACTATAAGCGCTATGAGGCAGACCTCTCGGCAAATAGCTTCAATGGCACCGCTGGTCATTATTATTCCATCCGTTTCCTCTACGACGATGAGTTCATGGCTCGTCTCGCTGATGGCCATACCCTTGAGGCGGTTGTGAAGGTACCTTATCTGACCAGCTATAATGAGGCAGATATTCTCGCCAACTACGAGAATGGTGGTACAGGCATTGGTATCCAGAACAAGACCTTCTTTGCACAGGCCTATACAGGCAATATCTATCGCTCTGTCTATGATTCCGATGACCTCGATGACCAGGCAGGCACCTATCATCATGTAGTGAGCGTTTATGACCAGGCTTCGGCCACGTTGTTCCTCTATATTGATGGTCAGCTTGTTGACAGTAAGCCAGCACCTGGCCGACATACGATGCCGACAACATCCAATGCCCGCTATTATATGGTGGGAGGCAATCCTGACAGTAGTAGCAATTGTGTTGCGTCATGGAATAGCAACATAGTATTCACACGCATATATGATGATGCCCTCACGGCTTCACAGGTCAAGACGCTCTATGAGAATCTTACGAAATAACGATATAACGAAATAACGGTATAGCGGTAGAACGAATAAATGGAAAAGCATTTCATTATGAAGAAGATATTGTTCTTATTGGTTTTAGTTGTTACTTCGCTGCTGGCCCAGGCCCAGACGAGACAGTTGAAGGTGTTCCGACATGATGGTGTTGTTGATACGCTACGCATGGTGTCAGGTTCTACTATATCACACTCCCGTCTTGACCTTCAGGGGGTGCAGCAGGACGACTATGTTACGATGATTATCACCATTCCTTCTGCAGTTGGTGATCATTTCGTTAGTAAGTATGCCATTGCCGAACTCGACAGTCTTGTGCTGCCCAATGGTCAAACCATTATTTTCCGTGGCAGTCAGGTTGTTCAGCCAGTCATGGCACCTGCCATAAGCAATATGACACCCGATGATGTTGGTGACCTGGCAGGTCAGACCGTCAAGTCTGACATGCGCAGAACCTCCTTCAGCGGAACCTTCCCCGGCTCTGATATTGTCACGTTCTATTGGACCGAGAACGACCGCATCCGCCTTGATGTAGGCGATGAGGCACGTGCCGAGGGCCTGTCCGATGACAAGACCCAAGCCACCTTTATCTTCGATGGGGCCGAACTCGAAGCCGGATCATACATTGTCTATTACCCCAATAAGGTAGTGACTATCGCCACCGAGCAGACGCAGACTGGTGCCAACAACAGCGAACATATCGGTGATGCTGGTGACTGTGGTACTGCCCTTGCCGAGCTGCAGGCCGACGGCACCTACGGATTCACCTTGGAGCATAAGGCTTCCTATCTGTGTTTCCTACCGCATATCGACAACTTGCCGAGTGTTAAAATCACCAAGATTGAACTTTCTTGTTCAAATGCCATAGCTGGAGATTTCCAGATGTCAAGGGCTGGACTGTATAATGGTTCGAACACCAGTTCGACCATCACGCTCAATCTGAATCCCCTGCGTGGTAAGGACTTCATCATTGGTCATAACCTCAATACCGTACAAGACACCTGTGCTGCCTATATGGTGATAGCACCGCAGTCGGCTAACCGTAACTTCACGGCTACTTACTATCTCACGGACACCTTGAGTCGTATGACAACGGCCTATCAGCAGAGCTTCTCGTTCCAGCCCCTTGCCAATACGGTTTATCCTATCAACGTCAAGGTTCCCGACGACATCTTTGCCGTTGTTGATATGGGTCTTTCTACCAAGTGGGCCCATGCTAACCTCTCGGCTAAGGAGCCCAGCCAGGGCGGTACCACTTATACCTTTACAGGCAAGAATGATCCCGCCCTCACCTCTACACCAGTTACCCAATGGGCTACACCTACTAACCTGCAGATGCAGGAGCTCATTGATGGTTGTACATGGGAGTCGTTTGTTTATAACGGTGTGAACGGTTATCTCGTTACGGCCAAGAATCCCGGTTACGACGGTGTATGCCACCGCCTGTTCCTGCCCAACGGCACTTATTGGACATCGGGCGTTACCTCGCCAGACAGTACGGCACGCTACAGCATGACGGCCTCTGGCTCGCCAGCATTAGCCGCCTCTGCAGTCACGTCGTCGCTTGCCATCCGTCCGGTGGAGGTGCTTTATGTTGACATGGGGCTCCCTGGCCATACCATGTGGGCCACCCATAACATAGGTGCCACCATGCCATCTATGCGCGGTGACTACTATGCGTGGGGCGAGACTGAGACCAAGAATATATATACCTCAGACACTTACGACCCCTTGCACGATGGCACGGGAGCCTACGACAATCTCGATACCAATATTGCTGGTACCCAGTACGACGTAGCCCGTGTCAAGTGGGGTGGGGCATGGCGTATGCCTACACGAACCGATTTTGACGAATTGAACAACAGTTCCAATTGTCAATGGACGTGGACATCCGTCAATGGTCAGAATGGTTATCTGGTCAAGAGTAAGACCACGGGCAACACCATCTTCCTGCCCGCTGCAGGCTATCGCGACGGCTTATCGCGCAATTATTCTGGCACCTACGGATTCTATTACTCCTCAGAGCCAGTGAATTCTACTGAATCACGCGCCTACGGTCTTAATTTTAACTCGTCGGGTCACAATATAACGTATGGTTGGCTAATCGATAACAATCGTTACTTGGGCTTCACTGTCCGTCCCGTAATGACCTATACGGGCAGCGACCTGATGGTCACCTCCGACAGCGTCGAGTGGAAGATGGGCGACACAGAGGCCGTTCTTCATGGTACCTTTGCCAGCATCTCGCCGCTGACAGAGAGTGTCAAGGTGGGCTTCCTTGTGGGCGACTCCCTCAACCTCACCGTTGCCAATGCCGACTCAGTCATTACGTTCACACGTTCGGCTAACGGCACCTTCGAAGCTACGATGCCTGTCTATAATGATTTTGGTCATTATTGGCGTGCCTACGTGCAGGATGCCGACACCACTATCCTTGGTGATGTCATGGAGTATGGCATACGTATCGTTGACCTTGGCCTGCCCTCCGGCACACGTTGGCGTAACATGAACGTTGGTGCTTCACATGTAGAGGAAAGTGGTGACTACTATCAGTGGGGTGAGGTTATTACCAAGGATGTCTATAACTATGCTAACTACGATCCGTTGGGCAATGGTGGCAGCCAGTACGACAACCTCGACACCAACATCAGCGGCACCCAATACGATGCCGCCCGCCATAACCTTGGTGGCTACTGGCGCATGCCTACAAAGACAGAGTTTGAAGAGCTGCGAAGTAACTGTAACTGGCAGTGGAAGACCATCAATGGTCAGACGGGTTATCAACTCATCAGTAAAGTCAATGGCAACAGTATCTTCTTGCCGACCTCTGGCTATCGCAACGGTACGTCTCTCAATAGTGTAGGTACTTACGGATTGTATTATTCTTCCGAACCAATAAATGCCACTGGTGATCGTATATACGGTCTTCAGTTCCAAAAGTCAAAACATGAAGTGTCGTATTATACACCGGTAGGTCTCTACCGTTACAACGGCTTGCCTATCCGTCCTGTAATGACCTATACGGGTAGTGACCTCGTGGTTACCACCGACAGTGTAGAGTGGAAGACCGGCGATACTGAGGCTATTCTGCATGGAACGTTTGCTACGCTTGTTCCTCAGAACAGTGATGTGAAGGTGGGCTTCCTTGTGGGTGACTCGCTCAACCTCACGGTTGCCAATGCCGACTCAGTCTTTACGTTCACACGTTCGACCAATGGCACCTTCGAGGCTACGATGCCTGTATATCATGATGTAGGTCATTACTGGCGTGCCTACGCTCAGGATGCCGACACCACTATGCTTGGCGACGTGCTCGACTATGGTGTGCGCATGATTGACTTGGGTCTTCCCAGCGGACTGCTCTGGCGCAACATGAATGTCGGTGCCTCGCGCATCGAGGAATGTGGTGACTACTTCGCATGGGGTGAGGTAGAAACCAAGGATACCTATGACTATGCTCACTACGACCCGCTTGGCAATGGTGTCAGCCAATATGATAATATCGGTACCAACATCAGTGGTATTGATTCACTTGATGCTGCTCGCCATAACCTTGGTGGCTACTGGCGCATGCCTACAAAGACAGAGTTTGAAGAGCTGCGAAGTAACTGTAACTGGCAGTGGAAGACCATCAATGGTCAGACGGGTTATCAACTCATCAGTAAAGTCAATGGCAACAGTATCTTCTTGCCGACCTCTGGCTATCGCAACGGTACGTCTCTCAATAGTGTAGGTACTTACGGATTGTATTATTCTTCCGAACCAATAAATGCCACTGGTGATCGTATATACGGTCTTCAGCTCCAATCGTCAAGACATGAAGTGTCGTATTATACACCGGTAGGCCTCTACCGTTACTACGGCTTGCCCGTTCGTCCTGTGGCTATTCCTGGTACAGAGCTTTCTACTGGTGCACGCATCGACATCATGACCGACACGCTTACCTACGTGCCGGGTACTGACCATGCCCAGCTCTACGGTACACTTACCAAGTACAACCATTGGAGCGACAACATGACTGTTGGCTTCATCGTGGGCAACAGTGCTACCTTCACTGCTGCCACGGCTGTCGATACCGTCACGACCATTGTCCGCAGCTCCGGTCAATATACCCTTGTGGCTCCTTACAGCGGAGGCGACAAGTGGTTCCGTGCTGCCATCTTCGATGGTGACAACTGCTACTTTGGCCGTGCCATCCATTACGGAACTACGGTCACAACCGACAGCGCCAGCTATCGTCAGGGCACTACGGCTGAGACCGTTACCCTCTACGGTGCCCTGACATCTGACCCGACGACGCTTACCCAGCCCGTCAAGGTGGGCTTCTATATCGGTAAGAATAAGGATGTAGATCGTGCTACTGCTATCGACTCTGTGAAGACCACCGTCGATGCCAACGGTAAGTTCTCGCTCACCATTGCTGCACGTGACACCATTGTCTATTACCGTGCCTTCGTTGAACTCAACGATACCTGTCGTGGTTATGGCATCAGCCGCCACTACGGCTTTGCCTTCGTTGACCTCGGACTGCCTTCAGGCACCTGGTGGGCTAACACCAACATGGGTGCTGCCTCTGAGATTACCAATGGTGATCAGTACGCTTGGGGTGAAGTCCAGCCGAAGACCCAGTTCACGCAGGACAACTATGCTCACTATGATGCAACGAAGGGCTATGCCGACATCGGTCACGACATTGCCTACTCTCAATACGATGCTGCTACCCACGCTTTCGGTGCCCTGACGTCTATGCCTTCGATGGCCCAGTATGCTGAGCTCTTCAAGTATTGTACGCAGGTCAAGGATACCGTCGATGGTACTCCGGCAACTCGCTTCATTGGTCCTAATGGCAATAGTATCATCCTCTGGAATGCTGCTTGGACCGCTACGGAGAACGCGCTACAGTTCGGATATATGGGCTATCCAAGCTCAACAGGACTTTCCAGTAAGTATTCGAACTTCAGTATCCGTCCTGTCCGCCGCATCAATGCTTACGACATTAATGGTGTCAAGCTTGGTGTTACTGCCGATAGTGCACAGTGGTCTGCTGAGAGTACCATCGCTACGCTCTATGGCTCTATCCATGCTACCGAGACGTTCAGTCCTCTCACCGCTGGCTTTGTGGTAGGCGACTCTGCCAATATCACCAAGGCTACAGCTGAAGAAGTCCTGACCACATCAGTTTCTGCTGCAGGTCGTTTCAGCCTGCCTTACAACTACAAGTCGCGTCCGGCATACTATCGTGCATTCGTGGAGTTGCCTGACACTACTTATTATGGCAATGCACGCCGTGTAGGTATAGACTATGTCGATCTCGGACTGGCCAGCCATACGCTCTGGGCTGACATGAACCTTGGCTCAGAGGAACCAAGTGGTCTGGGCTACTACATCACGTGGGGTGATACCATTGGTACTCGCCGGCAGTTTGGCAATCCTCAGAACTGTGATACTTACGATGGCTCCATCTATAAGGAGATTGGTAGAGACATCGCCAGCACCAAGTATGATGCTGCTCGCGCCATAGGCAAGGGCCTCTGGAACATGCCAACCAACACGCAGTGGCAGGAACTCTTCAACTGTACTTGGTCGCCAGATACGGTCAATAGCGTGCTTGGCTACCGTGTAACCGGTCCTAATGGAAAGAGCATCTTCTTGCCGGCGTTCTGTCAATATAACACGCCGTCGGGTTATTACGGTAATTACTATTGGACTTCGAATACTACTCAGCAAGCTCCAGGTGACCCAACGTCACAATACGCCTCTATGTCTTTGAACGGAACGAGTGTCAATAAGAGTTTCAGCAATACACCCCGATTCTACGGTCTGCCCGTTCGTGCTGCTGCAACCTATACTAACATCCTGCGCGACAGCACCTATCTCTATCTGACCGCCGACAGTTGCGACTGGACACCTGAATCCACGGAGGTACAACTCTATGGCACGCTGCGTAGTCAGACACCGTTGACTGGTGCTACTTACGGAATGGTCATCGGACGTAATAATAATCCTGAGGTGGGTGCCGAGGGCGTTACGTCGCTGACCACCACCAACACCAATGGTGTGCTCACTGCCACCACAACGCTGGTGGGTGACCGCTACTACTATCGTCCGTATGTCACCATCGGTGATACTACCTACTATGGTAAGGAGCGTCGTTATGGCTATGCTATGATAGACCTCGGACTGCCCAGCCATACGCTTTGGGCTGACATCAACCTCGGTGCTACTACCGACGATGGCTATGGTGACTACTATCAGTTTGGTGAGACCGAGCCGCAGTTGACAACACCGTTTGATGATAATACCCTTTCTATCCATCAGCCCATCACCGACAGCCTTGGTGTGATAGCCCACTACCAGTACGATGCTGCCACTGTTCAATTAGGTGGTGTGTGGAGCACACCTACCAGGTCTGAAATCATGGAACTTGCCCGCCTGTGTACCTCCCGTCCAGATACCCTGAATGGTACGCACGGCGTGCGTCTCACTGGTCCTAACGGCAACAGCATCTTCATTCCGAAGGCAGGTTATGCAAGTGGAACTTCCTTCCCGTCCTACAATGGTGGTAACTATGCATACATCATGTCTGCCAATGTTTATCTTAATAGTAGTAATAGTAGCTATGTATGGCAGAAAGGATACTATAATTCTAGATATGCACCACAGTGGGATGAGTACTCCCGCCGTTGGAAGCCAGATTATACTTATTCTACCACTTATGGCTTCCCGCTCCGTGCAGTGGCCCACGTCAGCGATACGATGGCTACAACGAGTAAGCCTGTTAGTGCTGTGCTGCAGAAGTGGATGCCCAAGAAGGCTGCCAATGGCAGTGACCTGCTCGAAGCACGCGTCTATGGCGTTCCTGTAGGCAAGACCATCAGCCAGATGGGTATTATCCTTGGCCGTGACTCGTTGCTGACGCGTGATAATGGTACGGTCTATACCTCACAGACCACTGATTTCGTAGTTGAGGCTCCTGCAGAGGTCGATCATACTGATTACTATGTAACCCTTGTTGGCTGTAGCTACCGAACAACCGTGCCGCATATCAGCAGCCAGATGTGGAGCCGTCCGTTCTTCGTTGTTGACGGAGAGACCTATTACGGTCTGCCACATACGGTCGGTCCACGTCTGGTTGATCTCGGCCTGGAGTCTGGTACGCTTTGGGCTGACATCAATATCGGCAGTATCGAACCAGGTGATGAAGGTGAATACTACCAGTGGGGTGAGTTGACGCCTGACGATGAGGAGCCGTGGCGTGTCTATGCTGATGGAACTAACTACTATAGCCACTACAATACCTTTATTGGTGCCGACATAGCTCGCACCGAGTACGATGTGGCAACACAGAAGTGGGGCACAATGTACGCTATGCCAACCGATAATCAGTGGCGTGAGTTGATGTCATCTACTACATTGCGTCCTGATACCGTCGATGGTTCCTACGGTATGCGCTTTATCGGTCCTAATGGCAACAGCATCTTCATGCCTTATCAGGGTTATAGATATCAAATGTCCCGGTCTAGTTATGGCTATGACTCATCATACGGCTATTATTGGTCTTCCTGTCAGTCTTCCTACAATGATCCTTATAGCAGTAGATATTACCAATATTCTGCCATCTGTGGCTATTTCTATGGCTATAACTCTCCTACAGGATATCATTCCGATGGTTATACATCTTCTAAGTACTACGGTATGCCGATCCGTCCTGTTGGAAAGGTTGCTGGTTCTCTTGATGATGGTACGCCAGTCTATTTAGAGCCTATTGCTGCCGAGCTGTCACCGTCGGGTTATCAGCTGACAGCTGCTATCTCGATTCCTTCCGGCATCACTGCTACTGCTGTTGGCTTCTATGTGGGTAACAGTGAGAATGTCAATGCCGAAACGGGCACGGCCATTGCTGCTACGGTGGCCAATGATACTATTAGCAACACCGGTTATGTTCCATTCGACGGTAACCGTCGTTGGTTCCGCCCGTATGCTGTCATCGACGGCGAAACTGTCCTTGGCTCTGCCATGGAGTACGGTGTTGAGTTGGTCGACATGGGACTCCCCAGCGGCACAAAGTGGGCGAACATGAACCTCGGTGCCACAGAAGAAACGGGGTATGGCAACTACTATCAGTGGGGTGAAACGACGCCAGATGATTTGAAGAACAATTTGGCATACGGTCCTGGTCTTTACGATCCGTTAGGCGATGGTGTCGGTAATCCTGATGACATTGGTGCCGACATCAGTGGCACAAGGTTTGATGCCGCCCGCGCTAATTGGGGTAGCATGTGGTCTATGCCTTCGCGTGATCAGTTCAACGAACTCATCGATAACTGTACTTTCCAATCTGTAAGTAACGGCTATCGTGTTGTCAGCAGGATCAATGGCAATAGCTTCTTCCTGCCGAATAGTGGATACTATCAGTGGTCAAGTTATAACAATAAGGCTTCGTTCAATTCAGGCAATAATTACTATTGGACATCTGCAGTTTACACACCGCCTCAGGCTTATTATTTCTATTCGTATTATGCAGGTAGTTATCGGGATCGTTGGGATGGCCTGCCGGTGCGTCCTGTAGCACGTCAGAATACGGCATTGTCTGATGGCACGCTTGTCTATATTGGTGGTACGGGCAGTCATCTCCACGATGGTAGCTACAGTTTCAGTGGTCTGGTGCTCAATGTTCCGTCTTCAGTAACCATTAGTAGTGTAGGCTTTGTAGTTGGTAACGACTCACTCGTGACTACGGAAACCGGTACGACGCTGACAGCTACGCTTGTCAACGATACGCTGACCTCCACGCAGACCATTGCCGACACAGGCACCAAACGCTGGTATCGTCCGTTCATCGTTGTTGGTGGACAGACCATCTATGGTCCTGCCATCAAGTTTGGTGTTGTGCTTGTTGACCTGGGCCTGCCCAGTGGAACCCTGTGGGCTGATGCCAACCTTGGAGCTGAGCAGCCGACCGATAAGGGTGACTTCTATCTGTGGGGTGAGACCACGGCACCCAAGTTGCAGCCAACTACAAGTGCTTACAATACGCCTAACTATGCACTGTATGGTTCTAATGGCCTCATGGATGTGGGCATGGATATCTCCTATAGCCAGTATGACGCTGCCCACGTGAATATGGGTGGACTCTTTGCCATGCCTACCGTCACCCAGATGAAGGAGCTTGTAGCCAACTGTAGGTTCGTGCCTGATAGGATAGACGGTGTTTCTGGTGTATGGGCAGTCAGCAAGATTAACGACAATCGCATCTTCCTGCCGGCTACTGGACAATGGCAGAGTCAAAATGGCACTCCTTATTATAATTGGAGTTCCTCTTCTCCGTATTTGTATTATTGGACATCAAGCATCCAGGAGAATACGGGTGGCACCAATGCCAATGCCCATACATTCTATACATCGGTATCTTTGAGCGAACCCTTTGTGACGCCTTCTCCGAATAATGTATATTACCGCTGGTATGGACAGATTATCCGTCCTGTATCTCAAGCTAACACGACGGCTCTTGATGGCCGGAGGTTCTACTTCAAGAGTGACAGCGTAGCCGTGCATGGTGAGGTTCCTGAGACCAGACTCTATGCGATGGCTCGTGGTGTCACAACATCCATGACCGATGTAACGTACGGATTCGTCGTCGGAACCTCGACTGATGTAGAGATAGGTCCTAATGCCATCGGTGGTGTACAGAGTGCTACAATGCTTTCGCGCGGTCAGTTCCGTACGACGCTGGATGAAGACTATCTCGATGGTCTCACGGTAGGTACTACCTACTATGCCCGTCCGTTCCTGACCGTAGGCTCTCAGACGTTCTATGGTGAGGCCATGCCTGTCAGCAACTCGCTCATGGCCCGAACCGACAGTACCGACTGGAAGCAGGGTGCTACGACGGTCAAGTTCTATGGTTCTACTGATGGTGCTACTGCCTCGAGCACTTCCATCGACTACGGTTTCTTGTTGGGTGACCATGCCGACATCACTGCTGGAGGTACTGGTGTCCGCGATATTCCTGCTACGGAGGACGATGGTGTCCTGACGGCTCAGATCAACGACCTCAGCGAAGGTGTACACTACTACCGCGCTTACGCCAAGGTAGGCACCGGTTATGCCTATGGTATTGCCCGTCGCTTCGGCAACGGACTGGTTGACCTCGGACTGCCTTCAGGTACGTTGTGGACAACCACCAACCTCGGATCGCAGAACGACTTCACTGTCGATAGTCTCTATGCATGGGGTGAGAAGCATGTCAAGACAACTTACAACTCGAATACCTATGACCCGAAGGGTGATGGCACAAGTACATACGATAACATCGGTACCGACATCAGTCATACTTCCTACGACGTGGCTCGCGAGAAGTTAGGCGCTTCCTATTCGATACCGACCAAGGCATTGTGGGAGGAGTTGACAAACAACTGTACCTTCGTTCGTGATACCGTTGAAAATGTTGTTTGTTACAAGGTGACCAGCAAGGTAGAGGGTTATACTGACCGTTTCATCTATTTGCCCATGACCAGCCTGTGGACTGCGACGATTAATGGTGAGGCTACCTCTCAGACAGCTTATTATTATTACCTCTCTTATTATGGTGGTGATGATTATCACTATATGAGCAATTCTTATCGATATACTGGATATGGTGTGCGTCCTGTCTGTCAGCAGAACATCTCTACTGCTGGTGGTGATGACATGTTCCTGCATGCCGACAGTGCTTCCTACAATACAACTAATATCACGACAACCCTTCATGGTACAGTCAGAGGCATCACACCGGCCATGACCGATGTCAAGATTGGCTTTGTGGTCGGCACTACGGAGAACGTAGATAAGGCTACCGCTATGGGTGATACCATCTTTGTCAGTGGAGCAACCACCGATGGTACCTTCTCGAATGTGCTGCCCGCTACGTTTGTTGACCAGTTGACAGTGGGTGTCACCTACTATGCCCGTCCTTACATCACCATTGGCGGTACGGAGACGCTCTATGGCAATGCGCTTGCCATCAGGAACACGCTGACCGTCACTACTGACAGTACGAACTGGCAGTTTGGCATAGCCTCGACGCGTCTGTGTGGTGCCGTGCGTGGTATCTCTGCCTCTAACACGCCGACATACGGCTTCGTAGTGGGTAAGAATGCAACGATAGCCGTCGGCGATGAAGGTGTAACCGTCGTAGATAATCTCACAGCGACCGATGGCGTATTTAAGGCCACGATGACCACACCTGAGGGTGTTAACTACTATCGTGCCTTTGCCGTGGTAGATGGCCGCTATGTCTATGGCAACGCTCGTCGCTTCGGACTGGTGCTCGTTGATCTCGGTCTGCCAAGTGGTACGCTGTGGAGCAACATCGACCTCGGTGCACAGAGTGAAACGGAGAATGGTTCTCTCTATGCTTGGGGTGAAACGGCTCCGAAGACTAGCTATGATCTCAGTCACTACGATCCTATGGGTGATGGTGGCTCCAACTATGATAATATCGGTAATGACATCCAGTTCAGCCAGTATGATGCCGTCAATCGGAACATGGGCGGACTCTTTGCCATGCCTACTGAGAGTCAGTGGACAGAACTGATCTATGGCTGTACCATGACCAACGAAACGGTCGATGGTGTAAGCGGTTATCGCTTCACCAATAAGACCGACGCTACCAAGTCGATATTCATCGCTTCTGGAATGAACCACTGGTCGTCCGTGAGGTATCCGACAGTCAATAGTTCAGCATACGCTTATGGAGGTGGTACTTATATTTCCAATTATACTGTTTATCAGGGATATCCTGTTCGTCCAGTATATGGCGGAAATGTGAAGTTGGCAGACGAGACGGTTCTGAATGTCTCTACCGACAGTTGCGATTGGCAGTATGGTACCGCCAAGGTGAATGTCTATGGTTCTATCAAGGGAATTGTTGGCGAGCATGAACTGACCTATGGTTTTGTTATCGGCAATAAGGCTGATGTCACAGCAGAAACTACGGGAGTCCGTAATGTGACCGCCACGCTCTCTGGCAATAAGTTGTCGGCACAGGTGGACAATGTGTTCGGCAAGCAATACTACCGTGCATACGTGAAGGAAGGCGATAACTACTTCTATGGCGCAGCCAAGAGCTATGGGCTGGAAGTCGTCGATCTTGGTCTGCCAAGTGGAACCTTGTGGGCTGCCGTCAACTTGGGAGCCTCAAGTGAGAGTGAGTATGGTGATAAGTATGCGTGGGGTGAAACCCACACCAAGACCACGTTCTCTACAAGTACTTACGACCCGTTAGGCAATGGCACTGGTTCATACGACGACATTGGCACGAACATTCAAGGTACACAGTATGATGCTGCTACGGCTACATACGGAGGTGTATTTGCCATGCCGACACTTGCGCAAATAAGGGAATTGTATGAGAATTGCACTATGACCTATACAAACGTGAATGGTGTTTCTGGTTACCTCTACACGGGTATGAAGAAAGGCTATACGAATAAGTCCATCTTCATTCCAAGTAGTTATATTTGGACATCGGAGGTAAGTGGTAGTGCCACAAATAGTTCTGCCAATTATTATTCTCCAGGTAATTCTTATACCAGTACTAACTCCAGGTATAATGGCTATTATATCCGTCCTGTTTATAATGGTAATTTCCAGTTGAGCGACGGCCAGCGCGTTAACTTCATGACAAATGGGCGCAAACGCAATGCTGACGAGAGCCTCACGCTGAATGGTACCCTTAGTGGTTTGACCTCTGGCATGACAGTGTCGCAAGTAGGCTTTGTGATTTCCGATGCGGAAACGGTCGGTGTATCGACACCTGCCGATAAGACTCTTACCGCAACATTGGGCGCTGACGGCACGTTTACTGCCTCGTTGGAAGCTGGCTTCACAGATCGCTATCCCGAGGATGGCAGGGTATATATGAGGGCATTTGCCACAATCAATGGTGATACCTATTATGCCGATGCCAAGTCATGGTATGTCACTCCAAAAGATACCACGATTGCTTCTATTAAGATGAAGAGCAGCGGGACGCAAGAGTTGGATCTTTCTGACTGTTCTGAGATTACCATTGAACATCTCTATGATAATGGTGGTGCCACAGGGCAATATACCAACAGTTTTAATGGTTACCTACGGCTGACTGCTGCCGAAGGATGTACTTGGAAAATTACTGGAACGGGGGAAACTGAAAGTGGTTGTGACTATCTGTACTTTTATGATGGTGCGACTAACAGTGCTAGTCCTATTGGTGGTTCATATATATCAGGTGTCATAAGTAATCTCAATCTCCAGTCAACCAGTAATGTTATCTTGATATATTTCCACACAGATGGCTCTGTACTAAGATCAGGCTTCGACCTGCAATTGAAGGCGGAATAGCAGTACAGGCTCCGCCTGATTCATCATCAAGCAGCGGCTGCGAACCCATACTGGGGCTGCAGCCGCTGCTTTTTCATTGAATGACTTCAGACCACTGATCGGACAGATAGTGGTCATACGGAAATCCATCGGAACACGGATTCCACAGATCTCTCGGATACTATCAGCATCTCAGAGAATTTTGTCAAATCTAAATAAGGAAAAATTTTAACACTTCGTTTTTGGGCGAAATAGCATTAGGAGAACGGAAAAAATGAGGTGTTTTTCTGAAATCGGCACTTTTGTGGTGAGAAAGTGCCGTTTTGTTGTTGGTTAAACGGCACTTTGACGTGCAAAAAGCGGTACTTTGGGAGTCTAAACATGGCACTTTGGACAGATTCGAACGGCTGAAAACCTTGCAAAAACGCCACTTTGAGAGAAATCGAACGGTTCTTTTTTGACCAAAAGCGTAGTTTCGGTTTCCTGGTTTCTGTGAGTCGCTGTAAAACAGTTACTTACGAAAACGGCCAAAAAACGGGCGAATTTCCCATCGAATGACCAGTTGGTGACCTCCAACCCCACTTTTTGATGGTTTCTTATTTAGAATTTAACAATTGAAAGGATATTTAATAGAACGCGAATTCAACTGGCAAGTGCAATCGCACTTTCTATTGTATGAAGTCCTCTTCATCCTCCAAGACCTCCTTCACAGTGACGGTGAGGATGTCTGTACAGGCGTTTAGTATTTCTTCTTTTTCCCATTTGTCCTGCCCGTCATCATGAGCGCATGCCTTCATGTACTCTGTCTCGGCTTCGCCTCTACCTGAAAATTGCACTTCTAACTTGAACTTAGGTAGATTCCATTGTAAATGTGTAAGATTCATTATTTTTTCACCTTTAGCCAGCTTTTGATGACTAATGTTTATTAATTTTTTGTACCTTTGCACGCGATTTAACGTGAAACGTTAAGATTTACGACAACGATAATTATGATAACGACAGCATTCGTTCGGCTTTGCCGCTTTGTACTTTTAGGTCAAAGAACGATAACTGGACTTCGCCGATATATTCAGCGGAGAGCATTGCTATCGTTGTCGTTCACGTTATCGTTATCGTTCACGTTATCGTTATCGTTCACGTTATCGTTATTCTTCCCCCTATCGTTGAATGCACAGACGACACGCCAATTGAAGGTGTATCAGAAGACGGGTATGGTGGATGTGGTGCCCATGAACGACAATAGTGCCATCAGACACTCGTGTACCGACCTGAACGGCCAAGAACAGCAGGACTACGTGACGATAGTGGTGAAGGATGCCGAGGGTCATGAACATCCTTATCTTATCAGTCAGGTGGATAGTCTTGTTTTGCCGAGTGGCCAGCGTGTGGTGTTCATGGGTAGCATGCATTCACAGCCGCGTCGTTCTTCCTTCAGTGGCAACTTCCCTGGTCAGGGTGTAGGTAACGTGACGTTCTATTGGACGGAGTACGACCACATCCGTCTGGACTCAGGCGACGAGAGCCGTGCGGAAAGCCTGACGAATGACAAAACGAATGCGAGCTTTGTGTTTGAGGACCTGAACACGGATGCTACGTCGTACATGGTGTATTTTCCCGACAAGATCGTGACGATACCGACGGTGCAGACGCAGTCGGGGGCCGACAATACAGACCACATCGGTCATAGCGGCGACTGCGGAACGGCAATCGCTTCACTAACCACTAACCCCCAATCCCTAACCCCCAACTACTCTTTTACCCTACAGCACAAGGCAGCCTACCTATGTTTCCTGCCAATCATTGACCATCTTCCGAGTGTGAAGGTGACGAAGATTCAGTTGTCGTGCAATGAGGCGATAGCGGGTAACTATGAGTTGTCGCTTAGCGGATTGTACAACCCTACAAACACATCGAAGAAGATTACGTTGAACCTGAACGCACAGCGACCGAGAGACTTCTTGCTCGGACATCAGATTGAGACAGAACAGGACATGTGTGCAGCGTACATGGTCATTGCTCCACAAACGGCAAAGAAAAGTTTTACGGCAACTTATTTTCTGACGGATACGCTGAGTCGTCTGACAACGACTTATCAGCAGAATTTCTCTTTCCAGCCCGTAGCGAACACGGTGTATCCAGTGACTTGTCGTATTCCAGAATCTCTTTTCCAAAGTATCGACCTTGGCTTTGATCATATGTGGTCAAGTGTTAATTTAGGAAGTATTCTTCCCAATGAGACAGGCTACTACTATGCATGGGGTGAGATAGCACCCAAAGGAGATTTCAACAGCAGCAACTATACAGCCGATGTCAGTAGTGACGTGCTCGACATTTGCGGTACAGAGTATGACCCTGTCAGCCAGTCATCGTTAGGTAGCAGTTGGCAGATGCCTACGGCTGCCGAGATGGATGAACTGATAGACCTGTGCCACTGGGAGTGGACAGAGTATAATGGTGCCGAAGGGTGGCTCGTGACGGGAACCAACAATGGCAACGACGACGTAGAACCCCAGCGCATCTTCCTGCCGATGACGGGTTACAAGAACGGTACCATAACCCAGCAACCATCTCAGGGCTATTACTGGTTGGGAACACGTGAAGATGCTGTTAGTGGTAATGCCTCGGCGCTTGTCCTGAGTCGTGAGTCCAAACAGAAAGCTCTTATGCAGGGGTGGCAGGGCATGAACATCCGTCCTGTCAAAACTATCTGGCGTGAGTTCAATATCCCTTATAGCGGCATACAATACATCGACTTACGTTCGCATGGTCCAGGTTACAATATTAAGGTTTATGACCATGCAGGTCCAAATGGCAATTACGGCAACAGTGCTGACGGCTATCTGGTGATAACCTGCGCCGAGGGCTACAAACTGAACATTACGGGAGGTGTGGACACGGAAGCGAACTGCGACCCCTTCGTTGTCTATGACGTGACAGAGAATGGTGATGTGGAGTTTGGCCGTGCCAGCGGTAAGGGTGGTTCTATTAATGCGACGTCGAAAACCAATGTGGTGAAGCTTTATTTTCATTCTGATGGTAGTAGCACCTTTTCTGGCCTCAACCTGACAGTCACCATCCAACGCATGACTACGGTCTATCATGTCAATGTGGAAGACGTTGAAGGTGGAACGCTCAGCATCAACTACTCTACAATCAATGCTCAGCAAACCTCTGCCAATCCCGAGGACACCATCACCATGACAGCTACGCCGGCTCCAGGTTATGTGCTTCATCATATTGAGGTAAAATGCGACGGCAAGGTGTTGACGCTCTATGAGGATGACCCACGTCTGTTCCAAAGTGCCTCCTCGGCAGCTCGTCATTATGTGATGTGTGACACGGTACGTGTGCGCGACGGCAATTGGTGGCACGATACATCCCACTTCCTGATGCCTTACAGTGATGTTACTGTGACACCAGTCTTTACCAATAGTGACGAAGACTTGTGGCTCAACATGGCTGGTAACGATACTACGAAGGTGGAGCGTAAATACCTGCAGCGACTTGTTGATAATGGCATGTCGAAGTTCCGCTTCTATGACTATGCAGGTAAGAACGGTAACTATGGCAATAATGTTAACGGCTATATGTTTGTTGACGCTCCTGTGGGATATATTATGCAAATTGATGCATCTACCGTTCTTGAAGGTGCAGACCATTTGTACATCTATGATGGCTGCAACAATAGTTATCAGCTTCTCATGGATCCGCATGGCACAGGTAGCACTACAACCCACAACAATGCGTTTTTCGCACACTTCAAAACCGATGGTTCCGTGGTCTATAGTGGCTATGATTGTGTGGTTACCGTCAAGCCTGATGAGGTGGAACAGTTCAATATTCCACATAATACGGTGGTTGACTTGACCGAGGAGCACATGACTTGGTTGTTGAATACCAAGGGACTGACCACGATGAAGGTCTATGACAGTGGTGGGCCCGATGGTGACTATGGCAATAGTGCTGACGGTTCGCTGTATTTCCGCTTGCCACAAGGCTACCATATGCATGTTTATGGCACCTCTACCACTGAAAATCGTGATCATCTGTATGTTTATGATACTGATGGAGTGAAGGTCGATGTTGCTGGTCAGAATAAAGCGATAGATTATACGACCACGTCTAATTTCCTGCGTCTGCGATTCACCTCCGATAGTAGTGTTACCTATGCAGGTGTTGACTTAACCGTTGACTTTATCCGGGATGGGTCTTCACTATTCCTACACGTGCCCAGATAACCGTACTGTTATTTAAAAAAGGCAGCGGCTGTACCCAAAAGGGTAAACAGTTGTCTGTGAGTTATTTGCTTATGTACACATTAAAGGAGAGTTTACATGTGATGTTCGGCGAGATGCCAATGGGAAATTGGGACGGCAAGGTGTACTGCATAGAGACCGATGCTGCCAAGATGCTCTGCTCGAAGGAGACGCAGGGATTTCTTTCGGCCTACACATTCACGCTGGTCACAGAGGGGTGGCTGACCTTTATATATAATGGTAAGATGCTTACTCTCAATGCTGATGACCTGTATTTCTATTCGCCAGGTATTCCTGTTGCCATCGTTTCTGCCTCAGAGAACTATCGTGCTATCTGCCTCATGGCTGACGAGCATGCCACTGGCGACATTTCCACCGGTCGCGATGTGGTGGATATTGCATGCCTGCCCATTGTACAATTACACGAACCGAAACTGACGCTTCCTCACGCGACGGCGCTGCATTTGGCCGGGAGGATGCGCGAAGTGGCGAGCTACCTGCACTCCGACCACATCTATAAGCAGGATGCCCTCCGCATGCTTTATGCCGTCTTCCTGCTTGACGTCCAGAACGCCCAACAGAAGGCTATTGCTCAACGTCAGACACCTCAGCGCGTAGAGGAAATCTTCATCGGCTTCATCCGTCTGCTGCCAAGCCACTTTGCCGAGCACCACGACATTACCTTCTATGCCGACCAACTCCATATCACCCCCGTCTATCTCTCCCGCGTGGTTCGTCAGGTCACAAACCGTACTGTCATCGACTATATTAACCAGATGCTGCTGACGGAGGCCTCTTTCCTGTTGCACACCTCGTCGATGAGCATCACTCAGATTGCCGACCGTCTCAACTTTGCCGACACCCCCTCATTTAGCAAGTTTTTCTCGCGCTTGAAGGGTATGTCGCCGAGACAATACAGGGCTGAGGGATTGAAATGCTGTGATCCGTTTTAAAGTACCAGTGTGTCCATCAGATAGACGATGGCACAGCAGATGGCAGCCACGGGGAAAAGCCCCAAGCCTCGCCATGCCGCTACAACACCTACTGCGAACGCCACGATGCCCGAAAGGGGCGACAACGTGGTCTCTATCATGCTTGGGAAGGTCATGACGGCCAGCGTCACATAGGGTACATAGTAGAGAAAGCTGCGCAGAAATTGGTTCTTGATGGGGCCCTTGATGAGCAGCATGGGTATCACGCGAATCAGGTTCGTGGTGACAATAGCCAGCAGGATGCAGACAATGATGCTATGCTTGTCCATGATGCGGTTCCTCCTCTACTTTAATGGGTTTCAAATAGGCGGCAACGGCCGAAATCACAATGGTGAGCACAATGGTGCGCGTTCCGCTGCTCCATCCGCTCACCACAGGAGCCACACTCAGCAAGCCGCTGAGCACGAAACTGGCTACTACGGCATAGAGCACGTAGCGGTCGTGCCGGCAGGGGGGCATGATGATGGCGAGGAACATACCATAGAGTGCCACGCTCAAGGCGGCTACAATAGCCGTGGGCAGCATGCCACCAGCCACAATGCCGACAGCGCACCCCGAGGCCCAAAAAAGCGTGGAAACCAGTGCGGCAGAATAGGTGTAGGCGGGCGGACAATAGCCCAGACGGGCAATGGAAACACCGAATATCTCGTCGGTCACGCAGCATGCCATCAGTACACGGTGTAACCATGACGTGCCAGGAGCAATCTTCTGGGAGAGGGCGGCACTCATCAGCATGTAGCGCAGGTTCACCACCAGGCACATTGCCACTATCTCCACGTATGAGGCCTGTGCGGCAACCAGCGTATAGACACCATACTCACCTGCCGAGGCGCGGGTGAAGAAACTGCTCAGGAATCCAATGGGAGCCGTCAGTCCTGCCTGCTTGGCTATGATGCCTAATGAGAAGGCTACGGCAAAGTAGCCCAGGGCAATGGGTATGCCGATACGAGTACCGAGGATAATCTCACGTCGTTGCATAAATGTTGAACGTGAGCTCCTCCTTCTCTGCATGCTTGTCAATGTGGATGGTGTCACCTGCGGACAGTTCGCTGTTGATAATCATTTCCGCGATGCCGTCCTCAATATAGGTCTGGATGGCACGCTTTAGCGGCCGTGCTCCATACTGGACGTCATATCCCTTCGTGGCCACAAACTCCTTGGCTGTGTCCGTCAAGTCCACCTGGTAGCCCAACTGGGCAACGCGCTTCCATAGCGAACCGAGCTCGATGTCGATGATTTGCTTGATGGCTGTCAGGTCCAGTTGGTCGAAGGTGATGATTTCGTCCAGACGATTGAGGAACTCTGGCGAGAACTGCTTGCTGAGTGCCTTCTGTACGATGCTGCGGGCATGCTCCTTGTCCTGCTCGTTCATGGCCAGTCCCACGCTGCCGGCATTGAAGCCCACGCCGCGGCCGAAGTCCTTCAACTGGCGTGTTCCGGCATTGGAGGTCATGATGATGACTGTGTTGCGGAAATCGACAAAACGCCCGTTACCGTCCGTCAGGCGGCCCTCGTCAAGCACCTGCAGCAGCAGGTTGAACACGTTGCCGTGAGCCTTCTCTATCTCGTCAAGCAGCACGATGGAGTAGGGGTGACGGCGTACCCGCTCTGTCAGCTGGCCGCCTTCCTCATAGCCTACGTAGCCCGGAGGGGCACCTATCAGTCGTGACACGTTGAACGACTCTGTATATTCCGACATATCGACACGTATCAGAGCATCGCTCGAGCCAAACATGAACTCCGCCAATTTCTTGGCCAGATAGGTCTTGCCCACACCCGTTGGTCCCAGGAACATGAAGGCTCCGATGGGGTGGTTGGGGTCTTTCAGACCTACACGGTTGCGCTGGATGGCGCGTACCATTTTCTCGATGGCAGCGTCCTGGGCAATGACACACGACTTCAGCTCTTGCGCCATGCCCTTCAGGCGGATGCCCTCCTGCTCTGCCATGCGCTGAACAGGTACTCCTGTCATCATGCTTACCACGTCGGCAACATGCTCGGCAGTCACCGTGTGGCGTTCGTCAGTGCTACCCTCGCTCCATTTGCGGTTCAGTTCTGCGAGTTCACGCTCCAAGACGGTCTGCTTGTCGCGATAGCTGGCTGCCCGCTCGTAGTCCTGGTTGTGGACGGCGGCCTGCTTCAGTTCCTTAGTGTCGGCTATTTCCTTCTCTTTCTGTGTCACTTCCGGCGGCACCTGGGCATGAGCCAGGTGGATGCGTGAACCCACTTCGTCCATAGCGTCGATAGCCTTGTCGGGGAAAGCACGGTCGGAGATGTAGCGTTGTGTCAATCTGACACATGCTGACAAAGCGTCATCCGTATAGCTGACATGGTGGTGGAACTCGTACCGGTCCTTGATGTTATGCAGTATCTGTAATGTCTCGTCGGCCGTGGTCTGCTCCACCAGCACCTTCTGGAAACGGCGTTCCAGGGCACCGTCCTTCTCGATAGAGTTGCGGTATTCGTCCAGTGTTGTTGCACCTATACATTGTATCGTGCCGCGGGCCAACGCAGGCTTCAGGATGTTGGCAGCGTCCATTGAGCCAGGGGTGGAACCGGCGCCGATGATAGTGTGTATCTCGTCAATGAAGACAATGACGTCGTCGTTCTGTTCTATCTCCTTGATGAGGGCGCGGATGCGTTCTTCAAACTGACCGCGGTACTTCGTGCCTGCTACGATGCCCGTCATGTCGAGGTTGACAATACGCTTGCCGAAGAGTATCGGCGATGTATGCCTGCTGGCTATCATCTGCGCCAACCCTTCAACGATGGCGCTTTTGCCTACGCCAGGTTCTCCAATCAGGATGGGGTTGTTCTTCTTGCGACGGCCGAGAATCTCGATGACACGCATGATTTCACGCTCACGGCCGACGACGGGGTCGAGTTTGCCGTCACGGGCAGCTGCCGTCAGGTCGGTGGAGAAGTTGTCCAGTACGGGGGTTTTTGACTTCGGTTTGTTCTTCGTGGCCGTAGCGGCCGTCTGCTGGCCGTTCGCGTTCCCGGTTGTGTCTCCGTTCGCATTCTCGTCCTCTTCATAGTCCTCGTCAGGGAGTCCTATGCCGTTCTTCACTTCGTTCTGCTTCACCTGAAGCATGCTGAAGACGTCTTCGTAGTTCATGTTGTTTATTTCCAGTACGTTTTTGGCACCATTATCCACCTGGTCGTGCAGGATGGCTAATAGCAGGTGTTGTTCATCGACGCGTGGCATACGCTGGATGCGGGCCTCGAGCACGGCAAGTTTCAGAATGTTGCTCGCCTTCTCGTTCAGTACCAGTTCGTTGGTATTGATGGGGGCATTCAGCTCATCCTCGCGAACCTTATTCTCGAGTTCGGTCTTTATCGCCTGAGTGTTGATTTCCAGACGTTTGAACAAGTCGATGATGGGGCCTTCCTTCATGCGTAGCAGTCCCAGCAGCAAATGCTCCGGGCCAACCGAACGGCTGGCCAGGCGGGCTGCTTCTTCGCGTGAGTAAGCGAGTATCTCGGATACTTTGGGTGAGAATTGGCTTGTCATATCTTTTTATTTCGTCATTGAGAGTGGATAATAGGGAAACGTCATTCCCCTTTGTCGTTCGTACGACAAGCAAATAGTGTGCCGAAAAAAAACGCTTGCGATGGAATTAGTCCTCCTTCAGCAGGTCGTTAAAGAAGGAATCAAGGTCTTCGTCAAGGTTGGGCAGTATTTCCCCTCCCACGATAACCGTGTCACCGTCAGCCATATACAGCTCGGCAATATGCTCGTGGTCGTCGTCTTCCAGTACGAACGAGAAGGGACGGAGTATGGACATCTGCTCCACTACGTCGTTCATCTCCTGATGCAGCACGTTGCGAAGCACGGGGGTAATGTTCTGGTAGAAGTTCTCGTCCTTGTTGTCAATCCAAGGTTCAATGACCACACGCGTAATCTCGTTGTCGTCGTCGTCGAACGCTACAAGTTCCCCCGACTCCTGGGTAACACGCAGGTGAATGTCGGTCATCACGCTGGCCTCTTGGTTAGCGGGAAACCGTGATGCTACTTTTCGGATGGCTCGTCCGATTTGCTGGTTGGTCATTTCCTTCAGATCCATTTTCTTCGTCTCTTTTTTACAATGATGCTGCAAAAGTAAGAAAAGAAAGCGAAAATTGCAAACGATTACGATTTTTTTTCTGAAAATTCTTCATTCTTCATGCTTTGTTCTTCATATAAATATGTACCTTTGCAACGTTGAAAACTAATCAATGAGCGAAATTGTAACACATGCCGGTATCGTAGATAGCATCGACGGAAACAGAGTGCGGGTACGCATTGTGCAGACGTCGGCTTGTGCTGCATGCAAGGTGGCAGGACATTGCAATGCCGCTGAGGCAAAGGAGAAACTCGTTGATGTGCTGACGGCAGATGTCACCCGTTGGAAGGTGGGGGATGCCGTCACGGTGGCTGCCTCCCAGCAGATGGCTACACGGGCGCTGCTCTTAGCTTTTGGACTGCCGCTCGTACTGCTGCTGGTGGTACTGTTTACGGTACTTGCTGTGACGGGCAGAGAGGGACTCTCGGCCCTGTGCGGGTTGGCTGCCCTGGTGCCTTACTACGCCGTGCTCTGGCTGACACGCAAGCGGTTGCAGCAGCGTCTGGCATTCTGGATTCAGGATCCAGTCCAATAGAATAAATATACTAAAACATAACAAACAAAACACTTATGGATTTTATTTTGATTGCAGTAGCAGTATTGGGAGGCATCGGACTCATTGCCGCCCTGATATTGTTTGTCTGCTCCAAGAAATTTGCCGTCTATGAAGACCCCCGCATTGCCCAGGTCACCGAGGTACTCCCTGGCGCCAACTGTGGCGGCTGCGGATTTGCAGGCTGTAGCGGACTGGCTGACGCACTCGTCAAGGGTGCTGATGCCGGAAGCATCGAAGGCCTGATGTGCCCTGTAGGCGGTAGTGAGGTAATGGGCAAGGCCGCTGACCTCCTGGGAATGGCTATTGCCAACACCGAGCCAATGGTGGCCGTAGTGAGATGTAATGGTACGTGTGAGCTGCGCCAGCGTATTGCTCAGTACGACGGACTTCGTACCTGTGCTGCCATGAATGCCTGTGGTGCAGGAGAGACGGGCTGTGGATTCGGCTGTCTGGGCTGTGGCGACTGTGTTGCTGCCTGTCAGTTTGACGCCATCCACATGAACCCCGAAACCGGACTCCCTGAGGTCGATGAAGAGAAGTGTACGTCGTGCGGTGCCTGCGTGAAGGCCTGTCCGCGCCATATCATCGAACTGCGCAAGAAGGGACCGAAAGGGCGCCGGGTATTCGTCAGCTGCGTCAACAAGGACAAGGGACCTGCTGCCATGAAGGCCTGCAAAGCTGCCTGCATCGGTTGCGGCAAGTGTGAGAAGGAGTGTCCGTTCGGTGCCATCACCGTCGAGGCAAACGTGTCTTATATCGACTTCGCGAAATGCCGTCTCTGCAAGAAGTGCGTGGCTGTTTGTCCCACGAAGGCGATCCATGCCGTCAACTTCCCGGCTCCGAAACCGAAACCGGAGACTCCCGCCGGAACCCCTGACGGGTCGGCAGTAGGCAATAACGTAGAACCCGCTAAAGTAGAAAAGGAGGCCCAAGCATGATAAACGCAAGAACATTCCGTATAGGTGGCATCCACCCTGAAGAGAACAAACTGACCCATGAGGTTGCCACAAAGGTGGCTCCGCTGCCCAAACAGGCCATTTTCCCGCTCTCACAACACATTGGTGCCCCTGCCAAGCCCGTCGTCCAGAAGGGCGACAAGGTGAAGGTGGGTACGCTGCTGGCAGAGGCTGGAGGCTTTGTGTCGGCTCCCATTTACTCGTCGGTCAGCGGTACCGTGTTCAAGATTGATACAGCCATCGATGCCACAGGCTACAGGAAGCCCGCCATTATTATTAATGTTGAGGGCGACGAGTGGGAAGAAAGCATCGACCGCAGCGACAAGCTGGAGAAAGTGGCCGACCATCCGGAACTGACACCCGAGGAAATCGTTGAGCGCGTCAAGGTGGCTGGTGTCACTGGTATGGGTGGTGCCGGATTCCCCACATTTATCAAACTGACACCGCCGCCGACGGCCAAGGCAGAATGTGTCATCATCAATGCCGTAGAGTGCGAACCGTATATCACCGCCGACTATCGTCTGATGATGGAGAAGGCCGACGAGATTCTCGTAGGACTGGAACTGCTGATGAAGGCTGCCAAGGTGACACGCGGCTATATTGGCATTGAGACCAACAAGCCTGCTGCCATCGAACTGCTTTCCAAGAAGTGTGCAGAAGTATTCGGCAAAACCGAATACCACGTTGAGGTGGTCCCCTTGAAGCAGCGCTACCCTCAGGGTGGTGAGAAGCAACTGGTGGATGCCGTCATCCGCCGTCAGGTGCCAGCCCCGCCTGCCATCCCCGTCAACGTGGGTGCCATCGTGCAGAACGTGGGTACAGCCTTCGCCGTTTATGAGGCTGTCATGAAGCGCAAACCGCTCTTTGAGCGTTACACCACCGTGACGGGCAAGCGTCTGCAGAACCCCGGTAACTTCCTCGTCCGTATGGGAACACCCATGCAGACCTTGATAGACCTCTGCGGAGGGATGCCAGAGGGTGACAACAAACTGCTGGCTGGTGGTCCGATGATGGGTAAGGCGCTCACATCGACCGAGGTGCCCATCTGCAAGGGTACCAACTCCGTAACCATCATCAGCGGTGACGAGGCAGTTCGAAAGGAACCGGAGCCTTGCATCCGCTGTGCCAAGTGTGTAGGTGCCTGTCCCATGGGACTGGAACCGTACCTGCTTGCCAAGGTGTCGGCCGTCAAGAACTGGGAGCGTGCCGAACAGGAGGACATCGTCAGCTGCATAGAGTGTGGCTCTTGCCAGTTTACTTGTCCCGCCCACCGTCCGTTGCTCGACAGCATCCGGCTGGGTAAGGCTACGGTTATGGGAATCATTCGCAGCCGCGCTGCAGCCAAGAAATAAATCGAAAATCGAAAATCAGCAAATCGAATATTTTATAATGAGTAAGTTAATCGTTTCATTATCACCTCATGCACACGGCAACGATTCCGTAGAGCGCAATATGTACGGCGTGATGATTGCCTTGCTGCCTGCGCTGCTCGTGTCGTTCTGGTTCTTCGGACTCGGTTCGGCCATCGTCTGTGCTACGAGCGTCATAGCCTGCGTCCTTTTCGAGTGGGTTATCAATAAGTATATCCTTGGCCGTGAGCGCAACACCGTGCTCGACGGCTCCGCAGCCCTCACGGGTCTGCTGCTGGGCTACAACCTCCCGTCGAACCTCCCCATTTGGATTATCATCATCGGTGCCCTGGTGGCTATCGGGGTAGGTAAGATGACCTTCGGCGGACTGGGGCAGAACATCTTCAACCCTGCACTTGTGGGACGCTGCTTCCTGCTGGTGTCCTTTCCCGCACAGATGACCTCGTGGCCAAAGGCTGGTCAGTTGGGTTGGAGCGGATATGTAGATGCCGAAACGGGTGCCACGCCGCTCTACTATATGAAGCAGGCCATCAAGGAGGGTAATCTTGACTATCTGGAGAAAGTCCCCGATGCCATGGGGCTCATGTTGGGAAACGGCTATACCGAGGGCGTGGGTACCGTCGGTGAACTCTGCGCACTGGCCCTGCTCGCCGGCTTTGCATACATGCTCTGGAAGAAGATTATCACGTGGCATATTCCTGTCAGCATCATCGGAACAATCTTTGTTTTGGCTGGACTGTTTCACCTGGCCGACCCCGTCTATGCCGACCCCTTCACGGTGATTCTCAGTGGTGGTCTGATGCTGGGTGCCATCTTCATGGCTACCGACTACGTGACATCGCCCATGACACCCAAGGGACAAATTATCTATGGTGTAAGTATTGGTGTGCTGACACTCGTCATACGTAACTGGGGTTCCTACCCGGAGGGTATGTCGTTTGCCATCCTCATCATGAACGCCTTTACACCACTTATTAATATGTATGTCAAACCCAAGCGCTTCGGTGAAGTGCCCGAAAAGAAATAAGGAGGACCGTAACGATGAAAAAACTTGAATCATCTTTATTGAACATGGTGCTCGTACTTACGGGTGTGGCAGTCATTATGGGCGGCATATTGGCTTTCGTCAACCATCTGACCGAAGGTCCCATTAACGAACAGAAAGCAAAGGCTCTTGCTGACGGCATCAAGACTGTGATGGTATGCGATGACATCGTCGTCGCCAAGACCGACACAGTCCGGCAGAACGATGCCAAGGGCAAGGAGGTTACCTACATCATTTATCAGACGCAGGACAAGCAGGGCAAGGACCTTGGTGCTGCCGTAGAGAGTACCACCGGAGGCTTCGGTGGTGACTTGAAGGTGCTGGTGGGCTTTGACCCCGAGGGAAAGATTCTCGGCTACACGTTGCTGGAACATGCTGAGACACCAGGCCTCGGAGCCAAGGCCGACAAGTGGTTCCAGAAGGACGGCAAGGGCAACATCATCGGTAAGACTCCTGCTGAGCCGCTCACCGTCTCTAAGGATGGCGGACAGGTGGATGCTATCACGGCATCAACCATCACCAGTCGTGCCTTCCTGTTGGCCGTGAACAATGCTTATAATGCTTACAAGGCAACGCCTGTTGATTCGCAAACGGGTGCAACGAAGCAAAATCATTGAGTGATAAATCATCAATCGAAAATACGTAAATTGAAGATATGAATTATTTAGGTATTATCAAAAACGGCATCGTCAAGGAGAATCCCACCTTTGTTCTGATGCTCGGTATGTGTCCTACGCTGGCTACGACAACCAGTGCCATGAACGGATTGTCGATGGGACTGGCCACGATGGCAGTGCTAATCTGCACCAATGTTGTCATCTCTTGTCTGAAGAGCCTGACGCCTGACAAGGTGCGCATTCCCGTATTCATTGTAGTTATTGCGGCCTTCGTTACTATCCTTCAGTTGGTCATCAAGGCATACCTGCCCGACATTGACGCGGCTCTCGGCCTGTTTATTCCTCTCATTGTGGTGAACTGTATCATTCTCGGTCGCGCAGAGGCGTTTGCTGCCAAAAACTCGCCTGTGTCCTCGCTCTTCGATGGCATCGGCATTGGCCTGGGCTTCACGCTCGGCCTGACGCTGCTCGGCATCTGCCGTGAGTTGTTGGGTGCTGGCAGCATCTTTGGCTTCACCCTGATGCCTGAGACCTATAACATCCTGCTCTTCGTGCTGCCTCCAGGCGCTTTCATCACCCTGGGTTTCCTGGTGGCGATAGTCAATAAGTTGCGTAGCAACTGATAATAACGGTATAACGTAATAACGAAATAACGACAAATATGGAATACGTATTGATTTTCATTAGCGCGATATTCGTCAATAATATCATCCTGTCGCAGTTCCTTGGTATCTGTCCGTTCCTCGGTGTGTCGAAGAAGGTCAGCACCTCGCTTGGCATGTCGGCAGCTGTGGCCTTTGTGCTGACGCTGGCCACCATTGTCACCTATCTGGTGCAGAAGTTCGTTCTTGATGCCTTCGGCCTGCAGTACCTGCAGACCATAGCCTTCATCCTCGTCATTGCTTCGCTGGTGCAGATGGTGGAGATTGTACTCAAGAAGGTGTCGCCGGCCCTTTATCAGGCGTTGGGCATCTTCCTGCCGCTCATCACCACCAACTGTGCCGTGCTTGGTGTGGCTATTCTTGTCATTCAGAAGGATTTCGACCTTGTACAGTCGATTGTCTATGCCTTCTCAACGGCTATCGGTTTCGGACTGGCACTCACCGTCTTTGCTGGTATGCGTGAGCAGATGGAACTGTCAGACATCCCCAAGGGTATGCGTGGAACGGCCATCGTACTGGTGGCTGCCGGTCTGCTCTCCCTGGCTTTCATGGGCTTTTCGGGTGTTGACGGTGGCTTGAAGGTCCTGTTCGGACTCGACTAAGCCGACACAGACATAGATTATAAGGAAAAAAGGACGGTGGAGGGTTTCACCGTCCTTTTCTGTTGATGTTGTTTAAAATAACGTTTCTTCATCTTTCATTCAAGTTTTTTTCGTACCTTTGCGCCCGGATTCTAAATCATGAAGCAATGAAAACAGACGAGAGAGATACTTTTGAATATCATACCCATGAACGGTTTGCCGACGTGCAGCTGCTGCGCTACCGCTTGAATGGTTTTGAAGACCTGACACTCAGGCAGAAAGAATACATCTATTATTTGTCGGAGGCTACGCTGTGGGGACGTGACATCACGTTCGACCAGTTCGGCCGTTACAATCTGGAGATTCGCCAATTGTTGGAACAGGTCTATACCTGTCCTGCCATTGATCACGATACAGACGACTTCCGGGCCCTTGAGACCTACCTCAAACGGGTGTGGTTCTCCAACGGCATCTACCACCACTATGGCTGCGAGAAGTTCGTGCCGGAGTTCTCGGCAGACTATCTGCGCCAATGCATGGCAGCAGCTGGCTGTAAACCGCTGTCGGAAGTGCTGGAACAGGTTATCTTCGACCCCGCATTCCTGGCGAAACGGGTGAACAAGGCAGATGGTGAAGACCTTGTCATGACCTCTGCCTGCCACTTCTACGAAGGCGTCTGCCAACAGGAAGTGGAGGAGTATTATGGAGGAGGAAATCCTTCACCCTCTACGCTCCACCCATTAAATTCCACATTGATAAAACGTGAGGGTAGGATAGAGGAGCGTGTATGGCACGTGGGCGGTCGCTATGGGGAAGCCATAGAGCACATAGTCTTCTGGCTCCGTAAGGCACAGGCGGTCTGCGAAAACGAACAGCAGCGGAAAGTCATAGAGTTGCTCGTCAGCTATTACGAGACGGGCAATCCCAAGACGTTCGACGAATACTCGATAGAGTGGGTGAGAGAGCTGGATGGACAAATTGACTTCATCAACGGATTCATCGAGGTTTATGGCGACCCCTTGTGTCTGAAGGGCTCCTGGGAAGGACTGGTGGAGTATAAGGACTTGGAGGCAACGAAGCGTACGCAGGCCATCAGCCGTAATGCCCAGTGGTTTGAGGACCACTCGCCCGTTGATCCGCGTTTTCGCAAGCCGAAGGTAAAGGGCGTCACCGCCAATGCCATCTGTGCGGCCATGTTGGGAGGCGACGAGTACCCCTCAACGGCCATTGGCATCAACCTGCCGAATGCCGACTGGATACGTGCCGAGTATGGTTCGAAGAGCATAACCATTACCAATATCACTGAGGCCTACAACCGTGCTTCGCGAGGTAACGGATTCCTGGAGGAGTTTGTGGTTGACGAAGCAACGCTGCAATTGATTCACCAATATGGCGACACGTGCGATGACCTGCATACCGACCTGCATGAGTGTCTGGGACATGGTAGCGGACAACTCTTGCCAGGAACAGACCCCGATGCCCTGAAAGCCTACGGCAACACCATCGAGGAAGCCCGTGCCGACCTTTTCGGACTCTACTACATAGCCGACGCAAAACTCGTGGAATTGGGACTGACGCCTGATTTGGAGGCCTATAAGTCGCAATACTATACCTACATCATGAACGGTCTGATGACGCAGCTCACCCGCATCAAGCCCGGTCACCAGATAGAAGAGGCCCACATGCGAAACCGTGCGCTCATTGCCCATTGGTGCTATGCGCAGGGAGATGTCATCCGCATGGTACACCGCGATGGAAAGACCTTTGTCGAGATTACCGACTATGCTGCCCTGCGTGCCCTCTTTGCCCGCTTGCTGGCCGAGATACAGCGCATCAAGAGCGAGGGCGACTACGAGGCTGCCCGTCAGTTGGTGGAACGTTATGCCGTAAAGGTTGATGACGACCTGCATGCCGAGGTGCTGCGCCGTTACAAGCAGTTGAACCTTGCACCATACAAGGGATTCATCAATCCTGTGCTGCGTCCCGTGCTGAATGCGCAAGGCGAGATAACCGATGTGACCGTCGATTACACGGAGTCGTACGTTGATCAGATGCTACGCTACAGCCGCGACTATCATGTTACGTCCCCCCATAACCTATAACTTATCACTATGACCATACAAGAAAAAGTCAAGGAAATCAAGCAGTCGTTCCGTCTTTTGATGGATGGCAAGACGGCACAGTCCATGCGCGACAAGGGCGTACAGTATAAACTGAACTGGGGCGCCTCCATACCCATGCTCAGGGAAATGGCCGAGAGTTTGAGTAAAGATTTAACCCTTTCACCTTACGACCTTGCCATTGCCCTGTGGAAGGAGGATGTCCGCGAATGTAAGATACTGGCTACAATGCTGATGCCTGCCGATGAGGTCCTGCCTGAGGTCATTGACATCTGGATGGAGCAGATGCCCTCGCAGGAAATGGCTGAACAGGCATCGTTCAACCTCTTCCAGCACCTGCCCTTTGCTGCCCGGAAGGCCTACGAGTGGATGGCCTCCGACAAAGAACTCTACCAGCTTTGCGGATTCCTCGTGCTGACCCGTCTGTTCATGAACGGTCAGGAACCCAATGAGCGAGGCATCAACGAGTATATCGACCAGTTGGTAGTAGCTCTGCAAGGGCCTTCGCTGGCTGTCAGGAAAGCCGCCATGCAGAGTGTGCAGCGTTTCTCTGAACTCGGTTTGGTCTATGAGCGTGTGGCGAACTCGGTCCTGCGTCAGATAGGCTTGCTCTTTTAGTTTACTTGAACCGAATGGCAAGCATGGTGATGTCGTCGCTCTGTTCCGTCTCGCCTACAAACTGACGGACGGCGGCGGTCATGGTGCCAACGAGTTCTTCGGATGAGCCGTTGAAGGTGTTGATGAAATGCAAAAATGGGAATCGTCCGGCACTTTAATATTTAGATTTATTATAAACAAAGAACCTAAAAAATGTTTAATGTATAATGTATAATGTTTAATTTTTTGTACCTTTGTGCGGTTTTTTAGGACCAACGCAAAATAATGAAGAAGAAAGTAAAGGATTCTGTCAGACAAATACTGACCAACTATCTTGATCTTAACAACCATCGCAAGACGCCCGAGCGCTTTGCCATACTGGAGGCGGTCTATAACATGCAGGGCCACTTCACGCTGGATGAGTTGGGCGAAAAGCTCAGCGTGGAATATAACTTTCCCGTCAGTCGTGCTACGTTGTACAACACACTGAAGCTGTTTCTTGAACTGCGTCTGGTCATTCGTCATCGCTTTCAGGGCTCTACTCGCTATGAGGCGTGCTACGACGACAACAGCCATAGCCATCAGGTGTGTACCGTCTGTGGGAAGGTGACCGAAATAAAGGCCCCGGAGGTCACGCAGGTCATTGGCAGCCTGCACCTGAAGCGTTTCCGCAAGGATGGTTTCTCACTCTATATCTATGGTATCTGCAGCACCTGTCAGGCTCAGCTGACACGACAGCGCAGGGCGCAGAACAAGGAAAAGGAGATGAAGAACAAGCAGAAGCAAGAAGTAAATAATCAATTGACAAATAACAACAAAAATGGTAAATCAAGGAAAAGTTGATGTCCTGCTCGGTCTGCAGTGGGGCGACGAAGGCAAAGGAAAGGTAGTCGATGTGCTGACGCCACGTTACGATGTGATTGCTCGTTTTCAGGGAGGTCCGAATGCCGGCCACACGCTGGAGTTCGAGGGACAGAAGTACGTGCTCCGCTCCATCCCCTCGGGAATCTTTCAGGGCGGCAAGGTGAATATTATCGGTAACGGCGTGGTGCTGGCTCCCGACCTGTTCATGGAGGAGGCCAAGGCCCTCGAGGCCAGCGGACATGAGTTGCGTAACCGTCTGCACATCTCGAAGAAGGCACACCTCATCATGCCGACACACCGTGTGCTCGATGCTGCCTACGAGGCACAGAAGGGCAAGAACAAGGTGGGCACGACGGGTAAGGGCATCGGTCCGACCTACACCGACAAGGTGAGCCGCAACGGTCTTCGCGTGGGTGACATCCTCGAGAATTTCCCCGAGAAGTATGCCGCTGCCAAGGCACGTCATGAGGCTATCCTGAAGTCTCTGAACTTCGAGTACGACATTACCGAGGTCGAGAAGAAATGGCTGGAGGGCATCGAGTACCTGCGCCAGTTCCCCATCGTCGATTCCGAACACGAAATCAACAACATCCTCCGCAGCGGCAAGAGCGTGCTGTGCGAAGGTGCTCAGGGTACGATGCTCGACGTCGATTTCGGCAGCTATCCCTTTGTGACCTCCTCGAACACCATCTGCGCAGGCGCCTGCACCGGTCTGGGCATCGGTCCTAACAAGATAGGCGACGTCTATGGCATCATGAAGGCCTACTGCACCCGTGTCGGTGCCGGTCCGTTCCCAACGGAGCTGTTCGACGAGACGGGCAAGAAGATTCGTGACCTTGGCCATGAGTACGGAGCCGTGACAGGTCGTGAGCGCCGTTGTGGCTGGATAGACCTTGTGGCCTTGAAATATGCTATCATGGTGAACGGCGTGACGAAGCTCATCATGATGAAGAGCGACGTGCTCGACGGCTTCGACACCATCAAGGCTTGCGTGGCCTACAAGCAGAACGGTCAGCAGATTGACTATTTCCCCTATAACATTGAGGACGGCATAGAGCCGGTCTATGAGACGCTGCCCGGCTGGCAGACCGACATGACCAAGTTCACCAGCGAAGACCAGTTCCCTGAGGCTTTCAAGAACTACATCCAGTTCTTGGAGAAGCAGCTGGAAACGCCCATTTGCATTATTTCTATTGGTCCAGACCGCGAACAGACGATTGTGAGACGATAAAGATTAAACATTAAAGATTAAACATTAAATTTCAGAAGATTAAGCATTAAATATTGAACATTATGAAGACTGACAACCAGATTGTCTTAGATTCCAAGTCTTTTGCCATACGTATTATCAAACTATATAATTATCTTACAAAAGAAAAAAGGGAGTTTGTGATGTCAAATCAGGTATTACGTAGTGGTACAAGTATAGGAGCAAATATTAGCGAAAGCGTATTTGCACAAAGTCGTATGGATTTTGTCAGCAAAATGAGTATTGCATTAAAAGAAGCCAGTGAAACTAGATATTGGTTGGAGTTGTTGTCTGCGACTGAATATATTTCAGAAAAGGAATATGAGTCAATTGTTGATGATGTAAACAAGATTATTGGAACATTGGTTAATATTGTAAACTCAACGAAGAATAATAATGTTTAATGTTTAATGTTTAATGTTTAATGTAATTATGAAACCAAGTATTCCCAAAGGAACCCGCGACTTCGGCCCCATAGAGATGGCCAAGCGCAACTATATCTTCGATACCATCAAGCAGGTGTATGCCCTCTATGGCTTCCAGCAGATAGAGACACCCGCTATGGAGACACTCCAGACGCTGATGGGCAAGTATGGCGAGGAGGGTGACAAACTGCTGTTCAAGGTGCTGAACTCAGGCGACTGTCTGGCAAAGGTCAGCGACGAGGAACTGGCAGAGCGTAACCCGCTACACCTCGCATCAAAGATGTGCGAGAAGGGTCTGCGCTACGACCTGACGGTGCCCTTCGCCCGCTACGTGGTGATGCACCGCGAGGAGCTGCAGCTGCCGTTCAAGCGCTACCAGATTCAGCCCGTGTGGCGTGCCGACCGTCCGCAGAAGGGACGCTACCGTGAGTTCTACCAGTGTGATGCCGATATCGTAGGCTCTGACTCGCTGCTCAACGAGGTGGAGCTGATGCAGATTATCGACACGGTGTTCACTCGCTTCGGCATCCGTGTGCAGATTAAAATCAACAACCGCAAGATACTCTCCGGCATTGCCGAGGTCATCGGTGCTGCCGACAAGATTGTAGATATCACCGTCGCCATCGACAAGCTCGACAAGATAGGCATTGACAACGTCAACGCCGAGTTGCGCGAGGACGGGCTGACAGAGGAACAGATAGAGAAACTTCAGCCCATCATCCTGCTCGAAGGCACTAACGAGGATAAACTTAACACCATCGCCGACGTGCTGAAGGACAGCGAGACAGGTCTGAAGGGTGTGGAGGAGCTGCGCTATATTCTTAGTGTTCTTGGTGGTAATCATAATTCTCCATTCTCCATTCTCCATTCTCAATTAGAATTCGACTTGACGCTTGCACGCGGACTCAACTACTACACGGGTGCCATCTTCGAGGTGAAGGCGCTCGACGTGCAGATAGGCAGCATCACCGGTGGCGGCCGCTACGACAACCTGACGGGCATCTTCGGTCTGCCGGGACTGTCGGGCGTGGGTATCTCGTTCGGTGCCGACCGCATCTACGACGTGCTCAACCAACTGGACCTCTACCCAAAGGAAAGCGTCAACGGTACGCAGTTGCTCTTCATCAACTTCGGTGAGCAGGAGGCGGCCTACTGCCTGCCTTATATATATAAGGTACGCGAGAAAGGCATCCGTGCAGAGATTTATCCTGACGCTGCGAAGATGAAGAAGCAAATGTCGTATGCCAATGCCAAACACATTCCGTTCGTCGCCCTGGCTGGTGAGAACGAGATGGCAGCGGGCAAGCTGACCTTGAAGAATATGGATACCGGTGAACAGCAGATGCTCACCATCGACGAATTAATCAATAAAGTGGCTGTCTCATGACAGTCACTTTATTTCTTTAAACTTTTCCACCCGTTTATTTGGTTTTTCGCTCGGATTTTACTACCTTTGCAAATGAGCTACTATCAGCCTTTTGCAGATAGTAAAAAACGAAAAAGGGATTAACACGTTCGTGCTCGATATCACGCACGCCCGTGCTCAATAACGTGCACGGGCGTGCTTTTTATTGAGCACGCCCGCGGAGTTCTAGTTTCCCCGTATCAAACTCCCTGCTTCCCTGGCAGAATCTACCTCGTACCCCGGCAGTTTCTCCCTGATTGTTCGGCATACGTTTACACTTTTATGCCCCGCGGTGTGAACTTTTGCCCACCGCGGTACCAACTTTTGTTCGCCACAGTACCAACTTCATCGGCATTTCTTGATACCACGGCGCACGAAAGTTCACATTATCTTCAATGAAAGTCGATACCATCTCATACAAAAGTCGATGCCACTACAAGGTTTTCTGACTTGCCTCTGTGGCTACGAGCTAAAACTTTTGAATCGTAAAAATCCATAGAAAAATTTGGAGATATGTTTTCTTATTCGTATCTTTGCAGCGTAATGTGAAAGGATATAGCATATGAAACTGACAAAGGAAGAAGCATTGAAGCGTTTTAAGAACGCACTGAATCGCAAGAAGGCTTGGGAAGAAAAGTTCGAAGCTAAATATGCTGACGTAACAAATCTATATGCAACAGCATAAGTTATATGAACGATCTTTCCTTAGACTATATCAACAAGAAATCGCCATATCTGGTCAAACGAGCAGACGATGGCGATTATGTTTTTCAGACAGCCAAGGGTGTTATCTATGGTATTGGTTTTATAGAGAATGAGCCGCTTGGAGGATGCGAGACTTATCAGTTGTCAATCAGTAACCAGAATAAAGTACATGCTTCATACGACCCTGATGTTAAAAATGCCACTCTGGTCATAGTCGATGAGTTCTTTCGTGAAAACTTAGATGGTCTGCTTTATATGTGTGACACCAGTGACAGTCGTGAGGCGGTACGCAATCGGTTATTCTTGCGATGGTTTGAAGAGACTGCTGAACCAGAACGATTTACGATTAAGACTGCGAGTGCAGTAATAGAAGGTCAGGGTATATATGCTGCAATCATTGTCGAAAACAGGAACCCGTTATCGCAGGCTATTATTGATGACTTTGAGCTAACAGCAAAGATGCTGACAGAGGATAAATAGTCATAGCACAAAAATATCAGATAAACACGCCCCCCAATCAATTAACGCCTAATTCACGATCATTACACGTTTGAAACCAACATCAAAAGCCTCGAAAGGCACTAATGTTTATATTCGTTTAATTAGAGTTTTTCGATGTTTAAAAAACAGTTTC
>Ga0247609_10000322_pt1 | contig 68832 bp, 61 predicted proteins | sample 172DNAGHGlowgp2_FD_193487 | JGI IMG/M metagenome (GOLD analysis project Ga0247609, IMG submission 193487) | Sheep rumen microbial communities from Palmerston North, Manawatu-Wanganui, New Zealand - 1728 DNA GHGlow gp2 | ecosystem: Host-associated > Mammals > Digestive system > Stomach > Rumen ...
ATGAGAATAGTGAAATCCGTAGAAGATTTAGAAATAGAGAAAACGATAGTATGATTAAAATACTAGGTGAAACAAAAATGGATTCTAGATGTTTTAGAAGACAACATAAAAATTATGGAGATCCATATGATGATGAAGCTACTCAAGAAACAAAGGGTAGAGGAAAAGCTGCATAACTATAAAAAAGACATCTTAGATGTCTTTTTTTATGGTATAATAGTAATCTTGAGAATGGGAGGAATGATAATGAAAACATTAATAGTAGGACAGTCAGGAGGACCTACATCAGTTATTAATGGAAGTTTAGCTGGAGTATATCAAGAAGCTAAAGCTCAAGGTTTTGATAAAGTTTATGGTATGTTAAATGGTATAGAAGGATTACTAGAAGATAAAATAGTAGATTTAGATGAATATCTAAGTGATGAACATAATCTAGAACTACTTAAAAGAACACCATCTAGTTTTTTAGGAACATGTAGATTTAAATTGGGTAAGGTTGAAGAACATGAAGATTTATATGAAAAGATCTTTAAAATTTTAGATAAACATAGTATTGATTCATTCATCTATATAGGTGGTAATGATTCAATGGATACTGTTGAATCTTTATCTGATTATGCAGAAGAACATGGAAAGAAACAAAACTTTATAGGTGTACCTAAAACTATTGATAATGATTTACCTATAACTGATCATTGTCCTGGATTTGGTAGTGCTTGTAAATATATAGCAACTACTTTAAAAGAAGTTATAAGTGATAATGCATGCTACGGAGATACTAAGAAAACGGTAGCAATAGTAGAAATAATGGGAAGACATGCAGGATGGCTAACAGCATCTGCTGCTTTAGCTAAAGATGAAACTTGTCCTGGTGTTGATGCTATATATCTACCAGAAGTAGCATTTGATATAGATAATTTTGTTAAAGAAGTAGAGGAATTACTAAAGAAAAAATCTAATGTAGTTATTGCTGTATCTGAAGGAATTAGAACTGAAGATAGAGGATTTGTTTGTGAACTATTAGATACTAATTTACAAACTGATTCTTTTGGTCATAAAGAATTAGTAGGATGTGCTGATGCCTTAGGTAGAATTTTAAGAGATAAATTAGGTATTAAAGCAAGACCTATTACTTTATCTATTTTACAAAGAGCAGGTGCTCATTTAGCATCTAAAACAGATTTAGATGAAGCAATAGAATGTGGAAGATTAGGTGCTAAATTAGCTTATAGTGGGGAAACTGGTAAGATGGTTATTATGACAAGAGAACCAGGTAAAAACTATAAGATTAAATATGAAGTATTTGATGATATTCATAAAATTGCTAATGTTGAAAAGAAGATTCCATTAGAATGGATAGATGTTGAAAATAACTATGTTAAAGATGAATTAGTTGAATATATTAAACCTTTAATAAAAGGTAATGTAGAACAAATATATAAAGATGGTTTACCACAATATTTAATTATGAAGTAAGGAGATGGATATATGGAAAAATTAGATATTATGAAAAATAGACAAGGTTTTATAGCAGCATTAGATCAAAGTGGTGGTTCTAGTGCTAAGACATTAAAACTATATGGTATTTCAGAAGATGAATATAATGGTGAAGATGAAATGTTTGATCTAATTCATGCTATGAGAACTAGAGTAATGAAATCTAAAGAATTTACTAGTGATAAAATAGTTGGTGTTATTCTATTTGAACAAACTATGAATAGAAAAATAGATGATATGTATACTAGTGAATATTTGGAAAGTAAGAATATTTTATCTTTCTTAAAAGTAGATAAAGGTTTAGCTGAACTTAATAATGGTGTTCAAGTTATGAAAGATATTCCTGGTTTAGAAGATACTTTAGATTTAGCAGTTGAAAGAGGAATCTTTGGTACAAAGATGAGAAGTGTTATTAAGGAATGTAATGAGGAAGGAATTAAATCTGTTGTTAAACAACAATTTGATATTGCTAAAAGAATAGCTTCTAAAGGTTTAGTACCTATTATTGAACCAGAAGTAGATATTAATGCTCCTGATAAAGAACAATGTGAAGAAGTATTACGTAAATACGTAATGGAAGAATTAAATAATCTAGATGATGATACTAAGGTAATGTTTAAGTTTACTATTCCAAGTGTTGATAACTATTATCTTGATGTAATGAATGATAAACATGTAGTTAGAGTAGTTGCATTAAGTGGAGGTTATACAAGAGAAGATGCATGTGAAAAACTAAGTAGAAATAAAGGTATGATAGCATCATTCTCAAGAGCATTACTTGAAGGCTTAAAAGTAACTGATAGCGATGAAGAATTTGATGAAAAATTAAAAAATTCTATCGATATGATTTATAAAGCAAGTATATAAAAAGATATCAAATGATATCTTTTTATATGTTATAATTCATTTAGGAAGTGATAATAATGGAAGAAAAAGAATTAATGAAAGCAGTAAAATATGATGTTGGTAAAATAACTATATTAATAGTTGTAGCAGGCTTAATTTTTGGATTTGTTTTCTCATTTATTATGATACAAAGTAGTGATTTTTATTCAAATAAAGATTTTGATTATTTATTATTTAGTGCATATCCATATTTTATGTCTTTTACATTTTTACCAATCTTAGTATTAGCATTAATATTCTATTTTAGTTCTTCTAAAGTTAATTTAACTGTTACTAATAAAAGAGTTTATGGTACTGCAATTTTTGGTAAAAGAGTAGATTTACCATTAGATATGATATCAGCAGTTAGTACTTCAATTTTTAAAGGAATAGGAGTTTCTACAGCTTCTGGTGTTATTAGATTCTTTATGATTAAGAATAATTTAGATATTCACAAAAGTATTAGTGATCTATTAATAAAAAGACAAGACAAAAAAGAAGAACCGGTTAAAGAAGTTATTAAAGAAAAAACTAATTCTAGTGCTGCTGACGAATTAAAGAAGTATAAAGAACTATTAGATGATGGTGCTATTACTAAGGAAGAGTATGATGCTAAGAAGAAAGAACTATTAAATTTATAGTTCTTTTTAAATAGGTCAAAACTTGAGAAAAAGGGCATTTTATGGTATAATTAAATTACGTGAAGGGGAGTAGTTCTCATAGCGATATGGTTTAATCCGTCAGCACGTATTAATACCGGTTTAAACTCAAATGAACAAGACTTTTACGAAAGTAAAAGTTTTTTTAATGTTTGGGGGGTATTAAGATGATATTTATGAAAAACTTTGAAAATAGTAAGGAAATGAAAAAAGCCTTATATGCATTAAAACTATTTGGTATTACAGCTGAAGCTTATTATGCGGGAGAAAGAGTTTGTAATTCAGATATGAAAGTTAATGGTGTCGGTGCTGAATTAAGTCCAGAAGAGTATAAAAGAGTTCTTATGGAAAGGGCTGAAAAGGTTTCTCAATTAGAACAGGAAACTATTCAAAAGAAAAAAGAAGCGTTAAAAAGTGTGCCTGGATGGATGCAAAGAGCTGCTAATTATATGGATCCGGATAAATTAAGTAAGTTCTTAGATTATACAATGAAAAGTATAGATGGAGAATTATATGGTCAAGATGTAGCTGATGCGTTAGATGTAGCAGATTTTGTAAAAGGTAATACTTGTGACAACTATGATATAATGCAATTTTTAAAAACTAAAAAAACACCATACTTTGTATTAGTTAGATTAGTTAATGATTATTTCTATACAGGTTTCTATACAAGTATGGAAACTGTAAGAGGTATGCAATATCATACTAAATAAGATATCTTTTGATATCTTTTTTTATGTGTAATCACTATGTAAAGTGTACTTTAGGTTTTGTAAAAGAATTTACAATAGAATGATATACTTTAATTGAATAGTAGGTGAGTATATGAAAAAGGTTTTATTTTTTATTGTAACTTTCTTAGTATGTAATTTTGTTTATGCATTAGAACCATTAAATGTTCCAAGTATGACATCTAATTGTGATGATGACTATTGCGAAGTTCATATTAACTTTGATGAAAGAACTGAAGAATTAACCATTTTTGTTAATGACGAACTGGTAGCTGAATTTACAAGTGAAGGACAAAGTCAATCTGGTTTTAATGTTGTTAGTTGGGGTTCAATTGTAGCAACATTTCCACTAACTGATGAATTTAGAATTATGAATTTGGAAGTTCAGTGTGATGCAGAATATTATGAATCTTCTGCGTATACATATGAAGTTGAAATTCCTGCAATGCAAGTGCCAATGAGTACAATTTCAGCTCCAGAATTAACGTATACTTATGATGATGATTTTGTTACTGTTACAATGGCACCATCAAGTTATGAAACGGAAAAAATTTTTTATCGTATAATATATGGTGATAATACTACTGATTGGATGGAATATGATAATAATCCATTAGTATTCGAAAGACCATATTCTACTGAAGAAGGTATTAATATTGTTATAGAAGCATATGCTACAGCAACCGGTTTTTTGGATTCACCTCCTGCAGTTATTCAGTTTATTTTAGCACCTAGAAATAGTACTGGTCCTGGTGATGATCCAATTATTGATCCTGTGGTTCCGGATACTGATCCAGTAGATCCTATACCAGATCCAAGTAATCCATCTGATCCAGTAGATACTAATAGTAATACATTAGAAGAAAAAACATCTAATAATGTAAAGAACCCATTAACTGGAGATAATGTAATAATTGCATTTATGGGACTATTGATATCTATGGTGTCAATAATAGTATTAAATAGAATTAAGAAAAAGATATCAGTTTGATATCTTTTTTATATGGTATAATATTCGTAGGTGAGATAATGAAAAAGGTTATTATTTTTATAATATGTTTATTATTCTTGGCGGGTTGTGGTAAGAAGGATGTTTATAAGTTTACTGTTGATATTAATCCTTCTATTGAAATAGAGATGAAAGATGATAAAGCTGATAAGATTACCGTTTTAAGTGAAGATGGTAAAGACTTGGTAGAAGGACATATAGAAAATCAAATTCTAGATAGAGTATTTGATATTATTGTTCAAAATGCTAAAGAAAAATATACAGAGAATAATGTTTTAACAGTTGTTTTAGGTTTTGAAAATGATGATAAGAATATTGAACAAAGTTTAAGAGATGCTTGTAAAAAGAATAAGGTTAAAGTGAATATTATTGTTCCAGAAATAACTGAAGAAGCTAAAAAAGAAGCTAAAAATAATGGTGTAACTCCTGCTAAAGCAGCATTTATTTTAGAAATATTAAAAGGTAAAGATGATTTACATTTTGAAGATATTAAAGATAAACCAATTAAGGAGTTAGTAGAAATGAAAACTACTGGTTTATATTGTGATAAAGATTATACATTAAGTAATGGTACTTGTGAAAAAGTGGTTAAGGAAGAAAAACCAGAAGAAGGTAAGAAATGTCCTGAAGGATATCAACAAATAAAGGATAAATGTTATAGAATAGGTCCTTCAACACATGAACCATATTGTTCTAAGGGATTAGAATTGAAAGAAGGAAAATGTGTAGGTAAAGAAGTTTCTTTAGCAGTAGCTAGATGTAATAGTGGAACTTATAATAGCGGTACTAAGAGATGTGAGGTTTCGACATATGTTGGAGAAGTTGTTAAAAGTTGTAGAATTGCTGGAGACACTATTTTAGAAAATGGTAAGTGTTATAACGAAACTAGTGGTGAATATGAACCAACTATTTCTTGTCCTAGTGGTCAAACATTGAAAGATGGTACTTGCTATAGAACAGAATCAAGTCCAGCAAGTTATTCTTGTAGTAAAGGTAAATTAGAGGGAAATCAATGTGTGGTTGAAACTACTAAAGAACCTGTACTTAAAGTAGCTTGTGAAAAAGGATTAACTAGTTTTAAAGATAGAGCATGTTTAGATATGAAAGATACAATAGAATTTACTACTGGTTTGATTTGTAAAGAAAATGCTCGTTTGGAAAATGAAATGTGTGTTTATTACGAAGTAATAGATGCTAAAGGTAAATAAAAAGATATCAATTGATATCTTTTTTATATTATAATAATTGTAGTAGGTGACATTATGGCAGAAATATATCAATTTGAAGATTTACAACTTAAAAAAGAAATTCAAGATTTATATAAACCTTTTTATATGGATTATGAAAAAAGTGATAAAGAATATGTGGAAAAGTTTCTAGCAAAAGTTGTAATACCAAAGGTAGTAACTAAGATGAAAGAACAAGGTATTGAAAGAGAAAGTGTAGAATTTTATGATTTATTGTTTTCTGAATTATGCACTCAATTAATTGAAATTAGTTCTTTTACTAAAGAAGTATCTGATGAATTTAAAGATGGATTAAGAGAATCTTTAGCTGATAGAAGAGAAAGAGATAAAGATCGTTTGTTATATGACTATGATTTTGATTATCGTCCTCAAGTTAGTGAATATGAATTTGATGTTTTAAGAATGATGGATGATATAGTTGATTTTATTAATGAAAGAATTGGTCATACTGTTAGTAAAAGATGATATAATTATTTTAGAAAGAGGTCTTAGACATGGATAAGAAAAAAGCAATTGTTGTTGCTTTAATTGTTGTATTTTTAATTGCAGTAGGAGTAGTTATTTTTATTGCTGTACATAAAGGTAAGAAAGAAGAACAAAAATCTGGAGAACCAAAAACAGAAGTACTACTTAAGGAAATAAATGATGTAAAAGAATTCTTTGATCCTAAATTAATGGATAAAGATGTAAAAAAATTAAGTGATAAAGAAGCTAAAGAATATATTCCTGAAGAAGTAGATGATGGATTGGGAGAATCTCATGGATGTTTACCATCTTATCGTTTATATTCATATAAGGATTATGTTATAGAATTAATAATTGGTGGTTGCTATTCCGGAACAGAAATTAATATTATTAAAGACGGAACAGTTGAAAAGAATGTAATAAGAGCATTTTCAGTTGCGTATGATGAAGAAAAAGAAGATGGAACTGATAGTTATCCAATATTAAAAGATGGTAAATTATACTATCTTCTTGAAGAAAAAGATGATTCAAAGTTAAGTCTTTACTATTTGGATTTTAATAATGATTTAAAAGATGTATTTGTAGAAAAGACTAAGTTTGTAAGTCCAGAATAATAAAGAAGCAATGCTTCTTTTTATTTTATGTTATAATTTGGATAGTAGGTGATAATATGAAGAGGTTTTTATTATCGTTAGGAGTTGTATTATTATTCATAGTTGGTTTAGTATTAGGTATTATGATTCAAAGACAACTTGATACTAAAGAACCTAAAGATGTGGTTAAATGTCCAGAAAAAGAATGTTTAGCAAATGTTATTTATTTTAATATAAATGATGGTATGATACCTGGTAGTTCTTATGAATTTAATCTGAATTTAGAAACAAAAGATGTTTATGTTAAAGTAGATCATTGGTGTAGTTATGAAGGATGTAATCCGACAAAAACTCAAGGTAAAGGGACTTTAAATGATGATGAATTTGCTAAAGCAATGAAAGTTATTAAAAAAATAGATATAAATGATAATGATAAACAACTTAAGTTAAAAGCTGCTTTTGCTTCAGCAATAGAAAAGATTGCGCAAGGAGATGCAGTTTTTGCTACAAAAGAAAATAGTCCAAATGATTTTGATAGTAATTATAAAATGTATGATGTAGATAATAATGGTATTGTAACTTGCAAAGAATTTGGTGATAAATATTTAGATGATATTGTTAAGGATATTGAATCTGATGAAAGTATTTATTTACCACAGGGTGCTTAGATGAAGAAGAAAGTATATTTAGTATTAAAGATTGTATTTCTTCTACTATTAATTGCTAGTCTTTTTGGTTTATTTAGTTGGTATAACGATAAGAAAGTTAGTGAAAAAATTCAAGAAGAAAGTAAGAACTTATTAGAGGAAGTAAAAACTGAAGAAGGTATTCAATATACAGTAAAAAAAGAAGCAGTAAGTAAGAATGAAGATACTGTTGGGTGGTTGAAAGTTAATGGTACTAAAATAGATTATCCAGTAGTACAAACTAAAGATAATAATTATTATTTAAAACATAATTATTTAAAACAAAAGAGTAGTGCTGGTTGGATATTTATGGATAGTAATAATTCTTTAAAAGATAAGAATATTATTATTTATGGTCATCATCGTAAAGATGGAATTATGTTTGGCGATATAGATAAATTAATGAAGAAAAAGTTTTACGATAATAATGATGGTAAGATACTTTTAGTAATAAATAACGAAAATATTTATTATCAAATATTTAGTGTTTATAAAGCAAAAAGTAATGATGATTATGCTAATTCAAACTATGATAACTTTGAAGAAAAGTTAAAAGAGTTTAAAAGTAAAAGTAAGATTAAATTTGATAGTAATTTAGATGATGTAAAACAAATAATTACTTTATCTACTTGTCATGATAATAATAAAGATAGATTAGTAGTTCATGCATATAGAATTTTGTCTTAAAAAGGGTTTTCAAATCCCTTTTTTTTATAGTATAATGTATACGTATAATCATATATTGTACATAGTACGGAGGTGGTTTAGTATTGTGCTAGTAAGAAGAGATTATTCTTCCTAGGATTAGCATTCTTTGTAATAATGTGTGTTTCTGGCATTTATTCACTAAGTAATGAAGTCATTAACAGCACGGAAAGTACTATATCCACCGGAGCAGTTGATATAGAGCTAAAAGAATATAATGGTAATAATGAACCATTTTCAGATGATGGGAAAATAGTGATGCCAGGTGAAGAAATATCACTAGTTCCTAGAGTAAATAATCTCGGTATTGAATGCTATTTAAGAATGAGTATTACTTACACAATAAAGAATGAGAAATATAATGAATTAGATTATATTAATGGTAATTATTCAACTTGGGAATATAAAGATGGATATTACTATTATGGATCAATATTTAATAAGAATGATTCAATTGATTTATTTAACAAATTATCTATTCCTGATAATCTAACTAATAAACATCAAGGAGCTAAAGTTGTAGTTCATATCGTAGTTGAAGCTATTCAAGCTAAGAACTTTGATGGCAACTGGGATAACGTTCTAATAAAGAAGAGTATTGAAAGAAGTTATGATATTAATGATCATGGTGAATCAACAGTTATTTATGAGAATAATGCTGATAAATACTTATCTTTAGACGATCACTTCTTTGATAATCTTGGGGGATTATTACCAGGAGATAGTGTAAGTGAAGATGTTAAAATCTTAAATAGTAGTAAAAATGATATTAAATACTACTTATCAGTTGAATCTAATGATTTAACTGATAGTGAAAGAAAATTACTAGAAAATATTAATCTAATTATAAAAACTAAAGACGGTAAAGTATTAAGTACTAATAAACTATTAAATGTTAAAAACATTTCATTAGGTGATTATAAACCTGGTGAAGGAGAAAATTTAGTATTAGAAATATCTTTACCAAAAGAATTAGATAATGAGTTTAGTAAGATTCTAACAAAAGTATTATGGAAGTTCTCACTAGAAACATTGGGAGCTTCAGAAGATACTCCTAAAACAGGAGATCTCAAATTTGATTTGTCTATAACCGTTTTCTTGCTTTCAGCAATAGGATTCTTAGTAGTTCTATTCCTAGAAAGAAAGGAAAAGGAAAATATAGAAAATAATTAGAAAAGGAAAGAGGAAAGAAAAATGAATAAGAAAAAAACAATAATTGCAGCTATAGTATTATTGCTAGTACTATTAGTTGGTGGAGCTATAGCATATTTTACTGATACTGATTCAGCTGAAAATACATTCACAATTGGTAATGTAGATATCGAAGTTTTAGAACCTGCATGGGTACAAACATTAAATGGCGGAACTAAACTTGAAAACATGATGCCTGGTGATACTGCAAATAAGGATCCAAAGGTTCATAATAAATCAACAACTAATCCAGCATATGTATTCTTAAAAGTAGAAGTACCTTGTACAACTGCTAATGCAAAAGATTCTGTAGTTAAAGAAATATTCACTTATACATTAGTAGAAAATAATGGATGGAATTTAATGACTGATGGAACATGTACAAACGGAAAAGTAACTAGAGTTTATAACTATGGAACTGCTAGTGCTATGACTGAATTAGCTGCTGATGGAACAACTCCTGCATTATTTGCATCTGTTAAATTAAATGATCAAATTGATGGTGATGAAGACGGTATTAGTGGTGATTTAAAGATTAATGTAACTGGTTATGGAATTCAATCAACTGGTTTAGACGTAACAGCACCAACTCAAATATTTGCAAAATTTAGTGCTTAATAATTAGTTATGAAGATAATCAAAGGCTTAATTAACGTTTTAACGACGTTAATTATTGTCGTTGGTGTAATATTCATCGGACTATACATTTTTGGTATTACACCATATGTTGTATTATCTGGTTCGATGGAACCAACGATTAAAACAGGGAGTTTATGTTTTATTAATAAACATGCTAAATATGAAAATATAAAAGATAAAGATATTATTGCTTTTAAATCAAATAATGTTTTAGTTACTCATAGAGTAGATAGTATTACTGATGAAGGTTTTATAACTAAAGGAGATAATAACGAAAACCAGGATGGTGGAGTTGTTACTAAATCTAACTATGTAGGTAAGAATATGTTTTGGATACCTAAGTTAGGGTATGCTGTAAAAATAGTTCAATCTACTAAAGGTAAGATCATCTTTGGTACGTTTATAGTTTTATTATTCATGGCAGGTTTATTACTGGGCGAAGATAAAAAGAAAGTATCTAAGGATGATAAAGAGTTAACTTTAGAGTTAACAGATTTAGATATTTTAAAAAGTAAAAAGAGAAAATAGTTAATAGAAGGAGATGATGAAATATGAAAAATACTAAATTAATTAGTATACTTTTGTTTGTTCTTATTTCATCATTCTTCTTTATTAATAAAGTAGAAGCTTATATGAAAGTTGTTTCTGATCCAGCTGTTAATACTTTTACAATAAAAGTAGACTTGAATTATGAAGTAACTTATAAGTATTCTTATATTGATGAAAATAATGTTAAACATCAATTAAAAGCTAATGAAGTTATTACTTATGAAAATGGTTATACCATTACATTAGCAGATGAATTAGATAGTACTGTTGATTATGATACTGTTAGCTATGTAATAAATAATAGTTCTTATAACAATAGTACTTATACAGTAAATGGCGATGCCACTATAGAGATTGTATATACTTTAAATAGATATACAATTACATATAATTTAAATGGTGGAACATTACCAGAAGGTTATCCTACTCAATATACTAGTATGACAGAAACATTTGATTTACCAACACCAACGAAAGCTAATAATACTTTCTTAGGTTGGGGTGAAGACGTTTCAGTTTCTGGTAGTAGTGGTGCTATAAGTATAGCTACAGAAATGGAAAATGGAACTATTTACGATACCGGAACACAGAATAATACACATATTTATTTGCGTACATTATCTGGTGAAGGTTATGCTATGAATGTTAATTATAATAACCAAGATAGAGTGATGGTCTTTACAAATGACATTAATAGTGTTGTTCAATTCTCAACAAATAGAACTAATTGGACTACAATTGAAAACTGGGAGACATCATCAGATGGACTATATTATCAATTCTTTACTTTAGGTAATGGTGGATTTAACCCAACACCATCGATTGTCGATCCTGGTATTACGTTTAATGAGTTTACTACGTTAGTTGGTGGAGGCTCTATAACAATTCATCACGTAGAAAATCCATATACTGTAACTAAAGGAAGTAAAAAAGATATTGAAGTTACTGCTCAATGGCGAGCTAATCAAACGTATTCTATTACATTTAATGCTAATAGAGGAACAGGAACAATGAATAACCAAGTATTTAATTCTGGAGAACCTCAGGCAATTTCAAAAAATACATTTACGAGAAGAAATTATAGATTTACTGGTTGGAATACTAGATCAAATGGAAGAGGTACTAGTTATTCAGATGAGGAAGTAATAACTTTGAATGAAAATATAACTTTATATGCACAATGGGAATGGGATTGGTAGTAAAAAGATAGAGTAATCTATCTTTTTTAGTGTTATAATCTAGGAAAGTAAGGATGTGTTATGATGAAAAGGATTGTTACAATACAAGATATTTCTTGTGTAGGGAAGTGTTCTTTAACTGTAGCTTTACCTATAATATCTGCTTGTGGAATAGAGACTGCTATAATACCTACTACAATTTTATCTACACATACAGCTTTTGATGGATTTACTTTTAGAGATTTATCTAAAGATATACCTTTAATAGAGAAACATTGGAAGAAAGAAAATTTTAAATTTGATGCTATATATACTGGTTATTTAGGTAATGTAGAACAAATAGAGATGGTTAAGGACTTTATTAATAGTTTTAATACTAAATCTAATTTTGTCTTAATAGATCCTGCTATGGCCGATAATGGAAAGCTATATACTGGATTTGATTTAAATTTTGTTAAGAGTATGAAAGAATTATGTAAGATGGCTGATATTATAGTACCTAATGTTACTGAAGCTTGTTTTATGTTAGGAATAGATTATAAAGAAGATTTTAGTTTAGATGAAATTAAAGATATTTTAGTTAAGTTAAGTGATTTGGTTGATAATCCTATTATTACTGATATTAGAATTAATAATAAGATAGGTGTTATGAGTTATAATAAAAATACTAAAGAATTCTTTAGTTATTTTAGAAGTAAGATAAATGCTAAGTATCATGGTACTGGAGATGTATTTGCTAGTAGTTTAGTAGGTTGTTTAAGTAATGGTATAAATATTAATAAATCTTTAAAGATAGCAGTAGATTATACATGGGAATGTATTAAGGAAACATATAAAGAACATAAAGAATTTTATGGTGTTTATTTTGAAAAGAAGATACCTTATTTGATTAAAAAAATAGATAATTTATGTAAATAGAATAAATTATCTATTTTTTTTAAAAGTATAAATGTTATAATAGAAAGCAACTTGGAGAGATGCTTATGAAAGAGAAGATTAAAAATAAGTATGTATATTGGGGAATAACTGCTTTTTTAGTTTTAGCTGCTATTGTATTTTTCTTCTTTTGTTTATATAGATGGGTTAGAGTAAAAGCATTTATTATAAGAGTATTTCAAATATTTTTACCATTTATTTATGGTTTAGCGATTGCTTATATTTTGAATCCTGTTGTTAAATTTTTTGATAATAAAGTTTTTAGAAAGTTGTTTAAGAATTCGAAGAATAAAGAGAAGATATCAAGATATTTATCTTTAACGATGGCATCATTAATTTTCTTTGGAATTATTATTGGAGTATTTAGTTTATTAATTCCTCAGATGATTGAAAGTATTGAAATGTTAGCTAGTAATATTAATGTTTATTTAAATGATAGTAAGAATTTTATTTTATCAATATCTGATAGTACTAGGTATCATGAAATTATAGAATCTTTTTATAAGAATATTTCTAGTACTATAGTAGGTTGGTTTAGTACTGATAATCTAGAACATTTATTTTTAATAGTTAGAGAAGGAGTATTTAGTACTTTAAAAACTATTTATAATTTAGTTATAGGATTTGTTATAGCTATTTATGTTTTGTTCGATAAAGAGAAGTTTAAAGGTCAAATAAAGAAATTATTATATGCTTTATTTAAAAAGGAAACCGTTGAAAGTATTTTAGATAATGCTAAGAATACTGATAAAGTTTTTGGCGATTTCTTTAATGCTAAATTAATAGATTCTTTAATAGTTGGTATTATTTGTTTTGTTGGTATGATAATATTCAAAATGCCATATGCTACGATGATTTCTGTTATCGTAGGTGTAACTAATATTATTCCTTATTTTGGGCCTTATATAGGAGCGATTCCTTCCGCATTGATTATTTTGTTGGTTGATCCTGGAATGTGCTTGTGGTTCTTGTTATTTATCTTTGTATTACAACAATTTGATGGTAGTATTTTAGGACCTAAAATACTTGGTAGTAAAACTGGATTAAGTAGTTTTTGGGTATTATTTGCATTATTAATATTTGGTAGTATTTTTGGAGTTTTAGGTATGATTATTGGTGTACCAATATTTTCTATATTCTATTCATATGTAAATAATTTATTGAAGAAGAGATTAGAAAAGAAGAATCTTCCTTTAGATTCTAAAGATTATATAGATGTTAAAAAAAATAGAAAAAGAAAAAAGAAAGCTATTTAAAGCTTTCTTTTATTTTTTCTTTTTCTTGATTAAATAGTTCTTCATCTTCATTTGAATTAATAAAACAACTGATAGTAGGTAAGTTACGATATTTTTCGTTATAGTCCATACCATAACCAATTACGAAAAGGTTAGGAATAGTAAATCCTACATAGTCAGGATTAATATTTATGATTCTTCTATCCGGTTTATTTAGGAGAGTACATATTTTTAAACTAGTTGGGTTTTCACCTTTTAGATAATCTACTAAATAAGATAGGGTTCTACCAGTATCAATTATGTCTTCAATAATTAGGATGTTTTTATTTGTTACTGGTTCATCTAAATCTAGTTTCATTTTAATTACACCAGTTGAGTTAGTACCTTCGTAACTAGATAGACGCATACATTCAACGATGATATCTTTTCTAATATTCTTGGTTAAATCAGCAGTGAAGTAGACTGATCCTTTAAGTAGACAGATGACTGTTAAATCCTTTCCTTTGTAGTCTTTTTCAATTTGTTTTGCAAGTTCTTTTATTCTTCGTTGGAGCATTGTTTTAGTAATTAATACTTTCTTTTTTCTCATAAATCCTCCATTAAAAAAAGATATTTAAATTATATCATTTGGGGGTTGTTTTTTAAAGTGTATTGTGTGATAATTTAGGTGAAAAATAAAGATAGTCATATATGTTCGAAAATATGGTTCGAATGTTTCTACCTATTCACCGTGAATGAATAGACTATGACTTGATACTTCGCCTTCTTTGCAACATAGTCTTACAAATTTTTTGTAGGCTTTTTTTATTTTTCAAAAAATAGAAAAGAGGAGGACATGTTTGTGAAGAAACAAACAAAAAAGAAAGTCGGTAAACTCGATGCTTTTTTTGGTATTACTGAGCGTAATAGTACTAAAAGAACAGAGATAATAGCTGGCTTAACAACATTCTTGGCGATGGCTTATATTTTGATCGTCAATCCAAATAATATCTTGTGGGGAGGCACAGCGGATCCTAGATTCTCTAGCGTATTTATTGCTACAGCGTTAGGTGCATTTGTAGGTACGTTATTAATGGCATTACTTGCTAAAATGCCACTTGCTCAAGCTCCAGGTATGGGTCTTAATGCTACTGTTGGAACAATAGTAGGTGGAGCATTAGGAATTGCTTACTCATATGGTAATGCGATGGCATTAGTATTTGTAAGTGGAATTATTTTCCTATTGCTATCAATTATTCCTGGCGGAAGGAATAAAGATGGAAAGGTAATATCTTTTAGAGAAAAAATATTTGAAGGAGTACCTAAAGCAGTACGTACTAGTATTTCAGTAGGTATTGGTTTATTTATTGCCTTTATTGGTCTACAAAACGCTCATATTATTGTAGATAATCAATTTACTTTAATTCAATTAGTAGACTTTAATAACAAAACAGCGTGGGCTGTTGGTGGTGTAGCAAGATTTGCAACTGTAGCTTTATTTGGCTTAGTTGTTATTGGCTTACTTGAACATTATAAAGTTAAGGGTTCAGTAATTTGGGGTATGTTGGCAGCTACTGTTTTAGCTATTCCTTTAGGAGTTGCTGATGTATCAATTTTAGCTGGTAAGGTTGATGGAATTAGTTGGAAGTTCTGGGAAAATATTGCGAATTTCTTTAAAGGCGGAGATAATTCAGTATTCTTATCATTATTCCATGGCGGATTTAATTTCCCTAAGGGAGCAGCGATGACTTCGATTATGTTAATTATTTCATTCTGTATGATTGATATGTGTGATACAATGGGAACTGTTGTTGGTTGTTGTAAAAATGCTGGATTAATGGACGATGAAGATAAACCAATTAATTATGGACAAATGATGTATTCAGATAGTATTGCTACTGTAGCTGGTTCTGTATTAGGTACTAGTACAGTTACAACTTTCGTTGAATCTGGTGCCGGTGTTGCCGCTGGTGGTAAAACTGGTTTAACAGCGTTAACTACAGCAATTCTGTTCTTGTTATCTGTTTTCTTATTACCATTATTTGCATTTATACCATCTGCTGCAGCAGCAAGTGCATTAATCTATGTTGGTGTACTAATGATGAAGAATGTTGTTGATATTGATTTTGACAATGTTAAACAATCTATTCCTGCATTTGTAACCATTATTACAATGGTACTTGCTTATTCAATTACTGATGGTATTGGTATGGGAATTATTTCATTCGTTGTTTTAGATTTATTAATTTATTTAGTTGATCTAATCAGGTATAATTCTAAGAATGGTAAAAAACCTAGGTTAGAAATTACGTTGGTTACTGTTGTAATATTTATTCTATTCTTGATTTACTTTTTAGTGCCAACCGTTCTATAAAAGGGTATAAAAACCCTTTTTTTTATGTTATAATTTTATCGATAGGTGGTGTTAGGATGAAAAAGAAAAAAGAATTAGAAGTTGAAAACGTAGAATGTGAATGTGAAAAATGTGAATGCCATGATGGTAAGAAGAAAAAAGGAATTTTACTAGGCATTGGAGCAGGTTTAGTTGCTGTTGGAGCAGCTGTTGCAGGTGTTTTTGCATTTAAGAAGAAAAAAGAAAAAGAAGAAGAATAAAAAGCGATAAAGTTATCGCTTTTTTGCTTGTTATAATTTTAAATTATATGACATGAAATTGGCATGATTTTTGTGTCAATTTTTTAGTGTTTAAATGTCTATTGACAGCCGAATTTTACTAGGGTATAGCGCGCTTTAAGAAAATCGATTATTTTACACTTGATTTTGCTTTTTTTCTTGACTTCAATTTGATATAATTGTATTAAGAATAGTTCTAGTAAGGAGAGATAAAATATGAAGAGAACTTTAGGAAGAATCTTTAATGCAATTACTTTCCTATGCATATCATTAATATGCGTAATTGGATTGGGATATGGATTAAAGGCAAGTGGTGTTACAGGCGAAAATTTTGTCACTAAACTTTTGACAAAAGAAGGAAATACTGTAGCAGCTGAACCTGCACGTGATAAGCAAATTAAAGAATTGGGAGATGGTAGATACCAATTATCTTTAAGCGTAACAGGTGATGCGATTAAAAAAGTGGGGAAGGCTAATGTTTTAATCGTCTATGACGTTTCAGGTAGTATGGAATCCTATTATAAAGCCAATAATGGTAGTTATGGAGTCTATACATCATGGGATGGAAGCGAATCATATTTCCGCTTATATAAGAAAGATGGAAATAATTGTGTAGCTATTAAAGACTCTGATAATTATACAGGAACTCTTTACGATGATTCTAGATGTAGAAATCAAGACAAGTATACTGGAGACAGATATTTAGAGTATCGTTCATATGCTACTGAAAAAGTAGTACATGACTTTGCTTCAACATTACTTGCTAAGAATACTGCTAATCCAGATACAGTACAAATGGCATTGGTAACATTTAGTGGACCTGGAAAACAAAATGGTACTACAAGTGAAAACAATGCTACACTTGCTCAAGATTGGACAAACTCAGCAAGCTTTGCTAATAAGTTTAATAGTACTGGTACAGCATCTAATTTAAGTTATGGTGGTGGAACTAACTGGGAAGCTGCAATGCGTAAAGCATATGCAACTGTACAAACAGCTAGAAAGAATGTTCCAACATTCGTTGTATTTGTTACAGATGGTGCTCCAACATTTAGATTAACAAAAGATTCTACAAGTTATGGATCTGGTTCATCAAATTATGGACATGGTACATCAACAGCTGATGACCTTGTAAACTATAGATATACAATTGATGAAGTTAAGAATATTACATCATATAACAACAGTACTACTAGTGCAGTTGTACCAACATCTTTCTATGGTATATATGCATTTGGTACTGAAGGTGACTTACTAGATGATTTAGTATATGCAGCTAATAATAATGGAACTGATAGAACTGCTGGTAAAACTTATGCAGAAGCAATTAAGACTTTAGATACAAAAAATTATTATAATGCTTCTGATACTTCAGTTTTAGAAGGTGCATTTGAAGAAATATTAAGTAAGATTGAAATGGCAGGTATTGCCAATGTAGAAGTAATCGATGGTACTACAAGTAATGTTACAACAAGTACTGGAATTGCTCATTTATTAACAATCGATGAGAACTCATTTGAATATTACAAAGGTGGTTCAAAATGGGAACAAGCTCCTAAAGCTAAAGTTGTAAACGGCGAAGTCGTTTGGGATTTAGGAGATGACGTATTAGAAAACGGCGTTGAATATAAAGTTACATTTAATGTTTGGCCAAGCCAAGAAACATTAGATATCATTGCTGATTTAAAGAATGGTAATAGAACTTATGATTCTTTAGATGCTAATATTAAAAAGTATTTAAATAAAGATTATACATTAGAGACTAATACAACAGCTAAAGTTAAATATGCTGATACTCGTGTTGATAACACAATTAGAGAAGCTGGAATAGATAATCCTCCAGCTGTTAAAACAAATTATTATAAATTAGATATCGAAAAGAAATGGGAAAATAGTATTGATGATAAATCAGCTAATGGCATGGACCTAGTTACATTAAAAGTATTTAGAGATAAAACAGAAGTTGATTCAATTCAAATGAATCCAGTATTAACTGGATGGTCAGGATCTACATTTATTGCTCCTGGTATTATTTCTCAAAATGGTAATAACGTTGAAATATTAGAATTAGGTCATGACTATACTTTAGCAGAACCTGAGAATTTAACATATCGTTGGGAATTATCTTCTGAAGTAGTTCACCCAATGATAATTAATGGTGTAGTTACTAAATTAATTCTTGATAAAGATGTTACAATTTCTGAAGGTAATTATTTAACTAAAGATGGTAATGAATATTATAAGATTGATGGAAAAGTTTATAGAAAAGGTGCTAGTAATGAAGCATTAACTGCTACAAATAGTCGTCGTAGTTACTTCGAATTAAATAAAGCAGTTAATGGAGAAGAAGCACCAGCTGATGCTAAGTTTGGATATACTGTTAAAATTACAAATAGTATGGCTAACTTAGAAGATGAAGTTACAACTGATGATGATGAAGTTTGGTTCTCAGTACTTTCTGATCCAGCAGATAAAACTTCATTAGTTAAAGATTTAGTTACTTCTGCTACAGCAGAAATTAAGAATGGTGAAGCTACTGGATATTACAAAGTAGCTAGTGGAACAGCATTCACAGTAGAATTACAAGCTGGATGGAACTTCCGTATTATTAACCTTCCAAAAGGATCTACTTATGAAGTAGAAGAAACTACAATGCCTCAAGGATTTGTGTTTGAGAGTGTAAGTGCTCCTGGTACTAAAGAAGGTAAGAAAGTTACTGGTAAAATAACAGAAGCTAATGAAGGTTATATTGTTAACTATACTAATAAATATATGTTAACTGATGTTACTGTTACTAAGAATTGGGTAGATAACAGTGACCAAGATGGTGTAAGACCTGAAAAGATTAGTGTTCAATTATATGCAGATGGAACTGCTAAGGGTGCTCCAGTTGAAATGACTGGTGATAAAGATACTTGGACATATACATTTGCAAAACAAAATAAATATAATGCTGATGGTTCAGTAATCGTTTATACAGCAGATGAAGTTGCAGTACCTGCAAGTTATACAAAGACATCTGATGGTAAGAGCTTAACAATTACTAATAAACATGAAATTGCTAAAGCTGATGTTACAATTAATAAGAAATGGGCAGATAATGCTAACCAAGATGTAATAAGACCTACAAGTGTTCAATTACAACTATATGCTAATGGTGTAGCATATGGAGATCCTGTTACATTAACTGGTAATATGACTGGAGATGTTTGGTCATATACATTCCCTAAATTAGATGTTAATGCTGGTGGTAAAGCTATTAGTTATACAGTTGATGAAGTAGCAGTACCTACTGATTATAGAAAATCAATTGATGGCTTAACAGTTGTTAATACTCATACTCCTGCAACAACAGAAGCTAAAGTATTAAAGATTTGGGACGATAATGAAAATCAAGATGGAAAACGTCCTACTGAAATTACTGTTACATTAAGTACTGGTAAAGTATTTAAGTTAAATGCTCAAAATCACTGGACAGCTACTGAAACTGAACTTCCTAAGTATAGAAATAATAATGGTGTTAAAGAAGAAATTAAATATACTTGGACAGAACAAGAAAATCTTCCAAATGATTATGTATTAACTGGTAATGAAGTAGATAAAGATGATGCTACATTAACTAAGATTACTAATAAACGTACATTAGAAACTACTGAAGCTACAGTTAAGAAAGTATGGAATGATGATAATAATAGAGATGGTATTCAACCAACAGAGTTAAAAGTTTACTTAAATGGTAAAGAATACAAATTAAATGCTCAAAATGAATGGACTATTACTGTTGATGGTTTACAAAAGAATAATAATGGTCAACCAATAACATATACTTGGACAGAAGAAAGTGTTGAAGGTTATACTTCTGCAACTAATGTTCAAGGAACTGTTACAACATTTACAAATACTCATACTCCTGCAACTAAGAGTGTAACAATTAAGAAAGAGTGGAGAGATGCTGATAACCAAGATGGTGTAAGACCTGCAAGTGTTAAATTACAATTATATGCTAATGGTGTAGCATATGGAGAACCTGTAGATGTAAGTAGTACTTATACATTCGAAGGATTATATGAAAAAGAAGCTGGAAAAGACATTGTTTATACAGTTGATGAACCAAGTGTTCCTACTGGATACACTAAATCTGTTGAAGGATTAACTGTTATTAACAGTCGTCCAACAGATAAAACAAGTGTTAAAGTTGAGAAAGTATGGAACGATGGACATAACCAAGATGGTATTCAACCTGGTAAGATAACTGTTAGATTGATGGATGGAACTAAAGAAGTTGCTTCTAAAGAAATAACGGCTAAAGAAAACTGGAAATGGGAATTCACTGGATTAGAAAAGAATCGTGGTGGACAACCAATTGTTTATACAGTTAAAGAAGATGCTGTTAGTGGTTATACAACTGATATTACTGGAGATTATGAAGTAGGATTTACAATTACTAATAACTATACTCCAGCAGTTACAAGTGTTAGTGGTGCTAAGACTTGGGTAGATGGTGATAACCAAGATGGTTCAAGACCTGAATCAATTACAATTAGATTGATGAATGGTGAAAAAGTTGTTGAAACTAAGAGAGTTACTGCTGAAGATGGATGGAAGTGGAGCTTTACTGGTTTAGCTCAAAAAGAAAATGGAGTAGATATTGTTTACTCAATTAAAGAACTTCCAGTTGACGGCTATGAAACAACTTATGCTGGTTATAACGTAACAAATACTCATAAACTTGAAACTATTGATATTAATGGTGAAAAGACATGGAACGATAACAATAACCAAGATGGTAAGAGACCAGAAAAGATTGTTGTTAAAGTTATGAATGGTGATAAGGTAGTTGCTTCTAAAGAAGTTACAGCTGCTGATGGATGGAAATATTCATTCACTGGACTTGCTAAGAATGCTAACGGAAGTGCTATTAATTACAAGGTAACTGAAGATGCCGTAGCTGGTTATACAGTAAGTAATGATGGTTATAACTTAATTAATACTCATAAACCTGAGACAGTAGATTTCATTACTGAAAAGGTATGGAAAGATAAAGATAATAACGATCGTGTAAGACCTGAATCAATTACAATTAGATTATTGGCTGATGGAACTGAAGTAGATCATAAGACAGTTACAGCTAATGATAATTGGAGTGCAGCATTTACTGACTTAGATAAGTATAAAGGCGGAAAAGAAATTGTTTATACAGTTAAAGAAGATGCTGTTGAAGGTTATACAGCTGAGGTAAACGGAAAAGTAATTACTAATACTCATAAACTTGAAACTAGAGATATAACAGTTAATAAAGTATGGAACGATAAAGACGATCAAGACGGTAAACGTCCTGGTAGTGTTACAGTTAACTTATTAGCTGATGGTACTAAAGTTGGCGAAGCAGTATTAAATGATGAGAATGAATGGAAGCATACATTTGAAGGATTACAAAAGAAAAATGCTGGTGAAGCTATTGTTTACACAGTAGTAGAAGAAGCTGTTGAAGGTTATACTACTGAATATGATGGATTCACAGTTAAGAACACTTATAATCCTGAAAAGACAACTGTTACAGTTGTAAAAGACTGGGCAGATGCTGATGACCAAGATGGTTTAAGACCAGAAAAGATTAGTGTTAAACTATTAGCTGACGGTGTTGAAAAACAAACAGTTGAAGTTACTGCTGAAGATGGCTGGACTTATACATTCTCTGAATTAGATAAATACAGAGATGGTGGAACTGAAATTGTTTACACTGTTGAAGAAGTTGGAACAGTAGAAGGATATGAAAGTAATGTTGAAGGATTCAAGATTACTAATACTCATACTCCTGAAAAGACTGAAGTAGCTGGAAACGTATATTGGGATGATCAAGATAATAAAGATGAAATCAGACCAGAAACTGTTGAAATCTGTGTATACGGAAATGGTGAAAAAGTAGATTGTACAACTGTTACTCCTGAAGATGAAAAATGGAATTATAAATTTGAAGATTTACCAAAGAACAAAGATGGAGAAGAAATAGTTTATACTGTTACTGAAAATACTATCGACGGATATGAAATTAAACCTGATGGATATGACTTCACTAATAAACACGTTCCTGAAGAAGGAGAAGTATTAGGTGAAGATGAAGAAACTAACGAAGGTGCAGGAACTCAAAACCCTGAAACCGGAGATACAATTCTTCCATATGCATTGTTACTATTAACAAGTCTTGGTGGTATATCAATTACTGCAAAGAAGATTGTAGATAGAAAAGAATAATGGTAAAATAAAATCAGTATGAAAATACTGATTTTATTATGGTGATGATATGAAAAAACGAAGATTAAAAAAACAAGTATTATATGTCATTTTAGTATTCTTTATTGCTTTATTTTCATTATCAATGGCAGGAATAATGAAATGGTTTATTGATCATAATCATTATTTAGAGGTAGAAGAAAAATTATCGGAATTTGTTCAAGTAGATGAAGAAGTACCGGTTCCAGTTATTAATGTAGATTTTGATAAACTGAAGAAAATGAATGATGATACCGTAGCTTTTGTTTATTTAAAGAATACTTCTATTAGTTATCCTGTAGTACAAGCTAGTGATAATAAGTTTTATTTAAATCATTCATTTAATAAAAAGAGTAATAATGCTGGATGGATATTTATGGATTATCATAATAATCTAGATGAAAAAGATAAGAATATAATTCTTTATGGACATAATCGTGTAGATGGTATTATGTTCGGTACTTTAAGAAATACCTTAAAGAGTGAATGGTATAGTAATAAAGATAATTTAACATTACAATTTGTAACACCAGAGAAGATGTATAAGTATGAAGTGTTTTCTATTTATAAAATAAAAGCTGAAGATTATTATATTCAAACAGAATTTGATAATAATTTTAAAGAATGGGTAGATAAACTTGCTAAGAGAAGTGTTCATGATTTTGGTGTTACTTTTGAGGAAGATGATCAAATAATAACGTTATCTACTTGTGTAGGCTTTAGTGATACAAGATTAGTATTACATGCTAAATTAATTAAAGATGCTTAATGCATCTTTTATTTTGAATTAATATTTGTTAGTATATATGAACACGGTGATTTATATGGTAACAAGACATGATTATGATAGATTACAAAAGTATTATGGAGAAGTACCAGAATTCTTAAAAAAATACTTAGAATTGAGAATATTGGAAAGACTAAAAGATGTTGGAATGTTATGTGGAATAGATTATGCTTCTCATAATTATAAATATTTTGAATTTTATACTTCTAGGTATGATCATTCTTTTGGAACGGCAATGGTTGTCTGGAAATTAACTCATGATGAAAAGATGACTTTAGCAGCTTTATTTCATGATATATCAACACCAGTATTTTCTCATGTAATAGATTTTTTAAATGGCGACTATGTAAATCAAGAAAGTACAGAAGAAATGACCGAGGTAGTATTAAATTCTTCTTCAGTATTTAAAGATTATATAAGTAAAGATGGATTTAGTTTAAATGATATAGCAGATTTTAAAAAGTATTCGATTGTTGATTTGGAAAGACCTAAGATGTGTGCCGACCGTCTTAATAACGTTATGACAGTAGGTATGGGATGGATTGGTAGCTTGGATTTAACTGGTGCTAAATATATAGTTGATCATATAGGTACGGAAATAAATAGTGATAATGAATTAGAATTATCCTTTACCGATAGTAAAGCAGCTGAAATATATATTAATACAAATAATAGTGTTAATGATCGTTTAGCACTACCAGAAGATGATTTCTTAACGGATTTATTAGTTAAGATAGTTAGAAGATGTGTTGAAAAGAAATATGTTAGTTATGAACAATTATTCTTTTTAACAGAAACGGAAATGTGGTTAATTATTGAATACTATGCAATAGATGATAAAATATTAAGTAAGATGTATACAACATTTAAAACAATTAAAGAAATACCTAATATAGATGTAGGGCATGATTTAAAACTTAGAAAAGTTAATCCTTTAGTAAATGGAAGAAGGTTTTATAGTGAATAGTGAATTATATAGATTACTAATGGAATATGAAGGATTAGATGATGATTTTATTCAAATAGCTTATGAATTGATTATGAAAGATGAAGAAAGTTTAAAACCTTTTATTAGTAAAATGATTATTACTGATAAGGATGGTAATAGTTTAGGATCTTATTCAAATGATACAGGTGTAATTAGAGTTCATAAAAATAATATTTTAACTAATAGACCAGAGATAAAGAATAAAAAGATATTAGCACTACAAGTAATAAGACATGAGATAGAACATGCTAGAAATATTCAAAGGTTACATGAGATGAGAAAAGATATTGAATCAACTCTTCTTAGATATTCTTTACGTGATTATGTTCAAGAACATAGATTAGATGTTGATTTATCAAGGTATTATGATAAACAAGATTATTTTTCTTTATTTATGAGATTTAAAAGAATAGAAAATTATGATAGAGATCCTGGGGAAAGGATAGCAGAAATAAAAGCTTGGAAATATATTGTAAATTTGTTAAAGAATCAAAGAAGAACAGAAGATTTATTAGTAGCAAGAAGTAATCTTTTTTATTCTTATATACGTGGATATGAAGATAATGGATGGTATTTGAACCCACCAACATATGAATTTTTACTTAGAATGGGTATGTATCAAGATTATTATTTTCTTAAAAAGAGAGTTGAAGAAGAACAATACGTGTTTGATACAAGATTAATGTATGGCTTACCTTTAATAAAAGGTGAAGAATATGATGATAAAGTTTTAAAGAAAGTATTATTACAGAAAAGTAAACGTCAATAGTTTACTTTTTTTCGTGCTTACATATTATGAGTGTGGTAATATTTAATTAAGATAGGAGTAGTATATATGAAGAAATTATTTACTTTAATTATATGCTTGTTATTTATACCTGTTGTTTATGCAAAAAATGATATAGAAATAGAATCAATTACTTTGGATTCTAAGTCTGATGAAAAGGTAGAAAAAGATAAACCAGCATTTGAAAATTTAGATATGAATTATAATGTATCTTTTAAACGAGTAGGAGATTATGCTAAGTATAAGGTTGTTGTTAAGAATAATACTGACAATGATTTTAAAATAAATATTAAAGATGCTTTTGGAAAAAGAGATTTTGTTACTTATACTTATGATGGAACAGAAGATTTAAAAGCTAATGATAAAACAACAATTTTTGTTACTATTACATATGCTAAAGAAGTAGAACCAGGTAATTATATTGCTGGAATATATAATGACTTAAATAAAGCTACACTTGAACTATTAAATGATACTCAAACTAATCCAGAAACTAAAACAGGTTTGGTTGTAATTGGTGTCTTAGTTGGATCTTTGTTAATCTTTATTGTTTCAACATTCTTATTTAAGAATAATGCTGTTAGATTTATTTCGATTGTAATGTTATTTGGTGTTATTATTGTACCATTATTTACTAATGCTTTAAGTAAATACATTATTACAATTAATGCAAAAGTTGAGATATTAAAAACTTATAAAGTAGCTTATAGATATTATTATAGTACTTTCTATACTAAAGCTGAGATTACAGAAAATGATTTGGAAAGTTATTGTGGAAGTAGTACTTATAAATTTAATGGTCATGATGAAGAATATCGTGAATGTTATTTTGAAGATTTGTATACAGACCCTGAAAGACATTTTGCTGGAGAACAAGTATTTGTTTTGAAAGTTGATAGAGAAGTAAATGATTGTAGTGGTGATTTCCGTTTTAACAATGGTGTTTATGTTTGTGATGGAGAATTAGTTAAAGTTGATCGTGATCATGAATGGGGACCTAATTATTGGGGATATATGAAATCTTCAGAATGGCCATGGGCAGAAAATGATCCACAAGTTATGAAATTTATTGAGCATGGTCGTGAAGTATATAATGACTGGAATAGTGAGGGTTTAATATCAGCTCCAGTTGGTGCGGAATTTACAATGCCTGAACATGATGTATATTTTGAAGAATTAATTCCTTCTTAGAATAATTAAAAACAAGCCGTATGGTTTGTTTTTTTATGATATAATTACTATGATAGGAAGTATGAGTATGATATATAATGCTTTATTATTTATAGTTAGTATTCTTATATATTTTAGCTTTGGAATTAAACCATTTCTTTTTATCGTGTTTAGTACTATAAGTACTTATTTAGTAGGAAGATATGTTAAAGGAAGAAAATGGTTATTAATAATAAGTATTTTAGTTAATATATTTATACTTGGATTCTTTAAATTCTTTGCAGTATATAGTACTAGTTGGTTTGTACCATTAGGTATTAGTTATTATACTTTACAAGTTATTAGTTATTTAGTAGATGTTTATAAAGGCAAATACGAGTATGAAAAGAATTTTATTTATTTAGCTTTATTTGTTACTTATATACCACATTTATATATTGGTCCGATTAGTAGATATAATGATGTTAAAGAAGAGTTAGTTAGAAAAAAATCTTTTGATTGGAATCGTGTCTATGAAGGATTACAAAGAGTAGTATGGGGATTATTTAAGAAGTTAGTTATAGCAAGTAGAATTAGTATTTTAATTAATACTGTTACTAGTAATGAGATGACTGGTATCATCATTTTAGTGTGTTGTTTATTGTACAGTATAGAATTATATGCTGACTTTAGTGGGGGAATAGACTTTGTTTTAGGTATTAGTAAGATATTAGATATTAAGTTAGTTGAAAACTTTGATAGTCCATATTTAGCTGAGAATATGAAAGAGTTCTGGAATAGGTGGCATATTAGTTTAAGTAGTTGGTTAAAAGATTATGTTTATATTCCTTTAGGTGGAAATAGAAAAGGTAAATTAAGACAATGGATTAATGTAATGCTTACTTTCTTAGTAAGTGGTTTATGGCATGGTATAAATTATATTGTTTGGGGTCTAATGCACGGTATTTTAGTTATATTTGGTAATAAGTATAATACTAAGTGGAAATGGGTTAATAGAGTTATAAATTTTGTTATAGTATCTATTTTGTGGATCTTCTTTATCTATCAAGATAATATAACTAGTTTAACGATGTTAACTAAAGTATTTGATAATTTTAAATTACCATTATTAAGTTTGGGATTAGGAATTAGTGATTTTGTTATTTTAGGAATTAGTATTTTGATACTAACTCTTTATGATGTTAATAAAGATAAACTATTGGATAAGTTTAAGAAATTAAGAGTAGAATTTAAAACAGTATTCTTATGTACTAGTATTATTTTAGTAATAGTATTTGGCGTATATGGAATTGGTTTTAATGTGTCTGATTTCATTTATAGTAAGTTTTAGGTGATATTATGAAGAAAGTAAGAGTAGTAATTATAATATTAGTATTTATTGGTATTTTCTATTTTCTTAATGTTTTATTGATGCCTAAGTATCAGGATAGTTTAGTAGAAGGTAGTTTTACTAATGAATATTATAAAAGTCCTAAGAATCATGAAGTAATCTTCTTAGGAGACTGTGAAGTATATGCTAATTTTAATCCAATGGTATTATATGAAGAATATGGAATTTCTTCTTATGTACGTGGTAATAGTCAACAAATGATTTGGCAATCATATTATTTACTTGAAGAAACATTAAAATATGAAATCCCTAAAGCAGTAGTATTTAATGTTAATAGTTTAAGATATGATAAATCTAGTGATAAAAGAAATGAAGCATATAATCGATTAATGATTGATCGAATGAGATGGTCAAAGAGTAAAGTTAAATTAATTAAAGAAAGTATGTTAGATGAAGAAACATTTATTTCTTATGTTTTTCCAATACTTAGATACCATTCTAGATATAATGAACTTTCTAAAGAAGATTTAAAATACTTATTTAAGAGAAAAAATGTTACTTATAATGGATTCTTAATTAATAAGAACGTTAAGGGAGTAGAGAATCTACCTACGAAGAGAAAACTAGCTAATTATGATTTTGATAAAGAAAATATTGAGTGGTTAGATAAAATAGTAGAATTATGTAAGAAGCATAATATTAAATTAATATTAGTTAAAGCTCCTTCTTTGTATCCATATTGGTATACTGAATATGAAGAGCAAATAGTTAGTTATGTTAAGAAGAATAATTTAACTTATTTCAATTTATTGGATGATGTAGAAGAAATAGGTATTGATTATAGTAAAGATACTTATGATGGTGGATTACATTTAAATCTATCTGGATCGATAAAAAACAGTCAATATTTTGGTAAACTTTTGAAACAAACTATTGATTTAAAGGACTATAATGGCGATAATTATTATGAGGGGTTATTAAAGAGTTATAGAGAGGAATTAAATCGATGAAAAAAAGATTATTATTAGTTTTGTTAATTAGTATTGGTTTATTAACAATTATCAGTTGTGGTAAGAAAGAAGAAGAAAGTTTTAAAGTTATGTACGAAGGTAATAACATAACACCTGGAGAAACTTTAGATATAAGTAAGTTTAAGAATCCTTATGATAAATCAGAAGTTCCTGATTGTGCATTAGGTGGAACAGGAATAATGTATACTTTTGATGATTTAGAAATATCAACAAATGAAAAAAATAAGATTTATTCTGTATATTTTATAAATCCAAATTTTAAAACAGAAGAAGGTATTGCTTTAGGTGATAGTAAAGAAGATTTGCTTAAAGCATATGAAGGTATTGAAGTTAGTAAAGGCGAAGATACTTTGGTATACAAGAAAGGAAAAGTAGAAATAAACTTTGTTATTAGTGATAATAAAGTTTATAGTATAGAATATACATTGATAGTGGAGTAGTTCATAATGGGGAAGAAAAAAGAGAAAAACAATGTAATTAAGTATTCCCGAACTAGAGATAATAATGAAATGTTTAAGGAACAAGTAAATAAGAATAGAATTAAAGAAGAAGATTTACTTGGTAAAACCAGAGCAATTACATTATTAGAAAAAACACAATTACTAAAACCAGTAATTGAAGAAGAGGAAGAAGTTGTTCTACCTCAACTTAAGAAGAAAGTTAAGGAATATAAAAGAATAGTATTAGCATTGCTAATACTTCTTTTGGTGTCTGTAGCTTCTTTTGTAGGATTTTTAACTTTAAGGGATAAATTCCAAGATATAGTAATTGAAGTTGGTAGTGAAAAAGTTACTGCTAAGGATTTCTTAGTTAGTAATATGTATAATAAAAAAGCTTCTTTAGTTACTGATGTAAGTAAGATAGATTTTAATAAGACTGGTAAGTATGATGTTAAGTTAAAATATAGAGATAAGATGGAAGTTGTATCAATGGAAATCAAAGATACTACTGCTCCTAAAGTAGAATTTCAAGATGTTTCTGAATATACAGGATATGAAGTAAATCCTCAAGACTTTATTAAAAGTATTGAAGATTATTCAGAGGTAAATGTTGATTATGAATCTAAAGAAAATATTGATACTACTAAATATGAAGATTATGTATTAACAATTATTGTTAAAGATAAATATGGTAATGTTACTAGTAAAGATTGTGTTTTATCTTTAGGATGGTTAAAAAGAAATGTTACTGTAGAAGCAGGAACTAATAATATTAGAAAAAGTTTGGTAGTTAATTATCAAGAAGATGCTAAAAAAATACCAGATTCTGCTATTAAATCAATTGATACTACGGTTGCAGGGGAATATAATATTAGTATTAATTATGATGGTGAGGAATATAAATCTAAAGTTACTGTTGTAGATACTACAGCGCCTACTTTAGTATTAAGGAATTTAAGTGTTGTTGAAAATGAAAAGGTAACAAAGGAAGACTTTATTAGTAAAGTAAAGGATAATAGTGGTAAAGTAACTACCAAACTTAAAACAGATATTAAGTTTGGTAAGTATGGTAAACAAAAGGTAGTTATTGAAGCTAAAGATCCTAGTGGTAATGTAACAACTAAGGAAGCAACTCTAACTATTAGAGAAGATAAAAAAGGTCCAGTATTCTCTGGACTTAAGGAAGTATCTTTAAAGAAAAATTCTTCTTATGATTTCCGTAAAGGTGTTAAAGCTACTGACAATGTTGATGGTGTTGTAGATTTTACTTATAGTGATAAGGGTGTAAGTTATGGTACTGCTGGTACATATTATGTAACGTATACTGCAAAAGATAGTAAAGGTAATAAAACTACTGCTAAGCGAGTTGTTAAGATTAAACACGACGCTAGTGATACAGCAGCATTAGTTAGTAAATATGCTGGAACTCTAAGTAATGATATACCAACAATGGTTAATGGAGTAAGAAAGTATATTAGATACTCTAATTCTTGGGGAGAAAGCGATCCAGTATGGTATGGCTTAAAGGAGAGAAGAGGAAACTGTTTTGTACATGCTAAAGTATTACAAGCAGTTTTAAATAAAAAAGGTATAACAAATAAATTAATATGGACTAAAGATAAATCTCATTATTGGAATTTAGTGTATACTGGTGGACATTGGCGTCATGTTGATTCAACACCAGGTAATAACTACGTATTGTTAACAGATGAAGTTATGGCAACTAAACTTCCAGTTAAAAATGGTGGAGGATGGGATCCATCTGGATGGCCAGCTACAGACTAAGAAATTATTTTCTTAGTTTTTTTATTTAGTTATTCTAATAAATGTTATATAATTATACTAGGGGACACTGTAATGAGGTGATGTGATGACATATAATGTTAAAGAATTAAGAGAGAAGTTTAAGGATAAGGTAATGGAACTGGGAGTAGATTCATTATTTTATATTAATCCTTCATTCGATGCAGTTATAGATCGTTTTGATTCTTATATTGCTGATATGACTTTAGGAAGTGCAGCAGAACACATTATGGTTAATCAAGATTTAAGTAGTTTATCTTTTTCTTGGAAGAATCCTGAAGGTAAAGATTATAGCTATAAAATATTAGTTAATAATCCTGATCGTTTAGTGTGTCAGTTTATGGAAAACAGTTTTTCACATCATGATGATACATTAAATAGAGATATATATTGTAAGATAGCGATGGAACAAATCGTTGAATATAATACAAAACTTTATGTAACAACAATGCAAGAAAATGGATCGGTTGTGTATAATAATCGACCAAATCCTAATGAATGTAGTAATAATACTTGGATGTCTATTTCGGCATATACAAAAGATGGTATTATGTATGAACAGGAGTATAAAGGATTTGAAGGTTCTTCTTTAGCAGGTGATATTAAGAATATTACTATTGGTTCAATGTTATTTGTACCTAGAGAAGGAAGTCAACTTAAAAACTTTTATACTGATAAGTATGATCAAAGAACAATTCTTCGTAGAGTTAAGTTTGATATAGCTAGAGTAATGCATATTGAACCTAAGAGAAAAGTTAAATATAGTGCAGAAGTTCAATTAGATATCGAACACGGTTTAAGAGATATGAAATTAATTAATAATAATGTTGATCCATATCCGAGAGATGTAAAAATTGAACCAATGAGTAAAGAACAAATTGAGGAAATACTAAGTAAAGAAGATCCTAAGGTTGCTGAAGCTTTAAGACCATTTACTATAGGTAGAGATACTTATTCTTATGATTCATTTACAGATAGTCATTATTTGTATGAATTCCCAAATAGGAGGTAATTATGAAGAAGAAGTTTTATATTGCAATAGTTAGTTTATTATGTGTTGCAGTAGTTGGTGTTATTGGTTTTGGTATTTATAAATATAAGAATAGTGAAAAACCAAAAGAACCAGAGAAACCTAATGTTATTAAGCCTGGGGAATATGGTGATACTGATTTTAGTGTTAGATTAATTAAAACAACTAATAGTACACAAACAAGTAATTATTTAATTAGTCCATACTCAATTGAAATAGCATTAAATATGTTAAAAGATGGAGCTAAAGAAAATAGTTATAAACAAATAAATGATTTAATCGGAACTAGAAAGATTCCAGTATTTAATGCTAAAAATAGAATTAGTGTTACTAATGGAGCATTTATTAAAGATATTTATAAAGATAGTGTTAAGAAAGAATTCTATTCTAAATTAAATAATTATAAAGCTGAAATTGTTTATGATAAGTTTACAACTCCTGATAAGATTAATAATTGGGTTAAGGAAAAAACTTATGGAATGATTCCTGAAATCCTTAAAGAAATGTCACCTGACTTTGTATTAGGTTTAGCTAATGCAGTTGCTATTGATGTAAAATGGGACACACAATTTGAGTGTATTAATACTACTAAAGAGGAATTTACTTATGAAAATGGTAGTAATGCTAATGTTGAAATGATGCATAATACATTCGAATATGGAGATACTAAATACTTTGAAACAAATGAAGGAAAAGGAATAGTAATTCCTTATGATAAGTATGATAGTGAAGGAAGAAATGAATACGAAGATGGTAATACTGTTGCTAAAGATTATACACAATTAGAGTTTGTTGGTATTTTACCAAATAAAGGTGTTACTGATTATATTGAAAAAATAACAAAAGAAGATCTTAAATCTCTAGGAGATAATGCAACAACTACTAAAGAAGCTGATATTAATGTAGCATTACCAAGATTTAGTTATAGTTTTGATTTAACAAACTTTAGAGAAATATTGATGGTAATGGGAGTTACTGATGTATTTGATCCAATGGTTGCAGATTTGTCTAATATCATAGGAAATCCTGGCGATATATATGTTAGTACAGCAATACATAAAACTTATATTGATTTAAATGAAAAAGGTACTAAAGCTGCTGCTGTAACATATTTTGGAATGGATAAGAATGCAGCAATACCTCAACAAAGAAAACAGGTATCAATAAAGTTTAATAAACCATTTGTTTATATGATTAGAGATAGTAAAACTAAAGAAATATTATTCTTTGGTGTAGTTAGAGAACCTAACGTATGGAAAGGAAGTACTTGTAGTAATGAACAATAATAAGAAAACAATAGTTTTAATTGTAGTATTAATAGCGTTATTAGCAATTTTATCTGTTTTAGGTTATAAGCAATATAAAAATCGTGAGATTGATGAACCTAAGAATAGTAATAATGTTGTAGATACTAAGGATGCTAGTTTTAATGTAAATATTATTAAAAAAGTAGATGCTACACAAAAAGGCAACTATTTAATTAGTCCATACTCAATTGAAATAGCACTTAAGATGGTTAAAGATGGTGCTAATGGAGAAACTTATAATCAGGTTAATAATTTAATTGGTGAAAGAGATATTCCTACATTTATGGCTAAGGAAAGAATAAATGTAGCGAATGGAGCATTTATTACAAATAAATATAAACCAGCTTTTGAATCTAGTTATTATGAAAAATTAAAAAAATATAATGCTGACTTAATATTTGATGAATATAACACTCCTAATCCAATTAATGAATGGGTTTCTAAACAAACATACGGTATGATACCTAAGTTAATGGATGAAATATCTCCATACTTTGCATTTGGATTAGCTAATGCAGTTGCTATTGATGTAGAATGGGATGGTGCATTTAAGTGTGAAGATACACGTGAACAAGATTTTACTAAAGAAGATAATAGTAAAATAAAAGTTGAAATGATGCATGATTCTTATGAGAATTATGGAAAGTATTTTAAGACAGATGATGCTACTGGTGTAATTCTTGATTATCGTAAATATGATAAAGATGGTAAGCAGGTCTTTGACGAAGATGAAGAAGGTAACTATGTAGAACAAGAAGGTACTAGATTAGAATTCGTTGGTATTTTACCAAACGGAAATGTAAGTGATTATGTTAATAGTTTAACTAGTGACAAGATTAAAGAAATCGATAATAAAACTCAATTAATTAAAGATATGAAGAATACTGTTCTTTCAGTACATTTACCTAGATTCAGTTATGAATTTGAATTAACACCATTTGCAAAAATATTAAATGATATGGGAATGAAAGATGCTTTTGATAAAGGTAAAGCTGATTTTACTAATATAGTATCTAGAGATACTATGCAAAAAATGGGTGTTGAAAATATTTATATTGATACAGCAATTCATAAAACTTATATTGATTTAAATGAAAAGGGTACTAAAGCTGCTGCTGTAACATATTTTGGTTTTGCTGAAGCTACATCAGCAGGTGATGATAGACCAGAACCAACAGTTATTGAAGTTAAGTTTGATAAACCTTTCATTTATATGATTAGAGATAGCAAGACTAAAGAAATATTGTTCTTTGGTGTAGTTAGAGAACCTAATGTATGGAAAGGAAGTACTTGTAGTAATGAACAATGATAAAAAAACTATAATTATTGTATTAGTTGTAATAGTATTTGTAATTGCTGCTTCAATATTAGGATGTAAGTATTATGCTAGTCATCATATAGAAAAAGATGATAATAAGAATAGTAATACTAACAATAATGAACCAGCACCAGTTGTAAATGAAAAAGAATATAATACAAGATTAATTAAAACGGTTCATGGAACTCAAAAAGGTAATTATTTAATTAGTCCATATTCAATTGAAATAGCATTAAATATGTTAAAAGATGGAGCTAATGGAGAAAGTAAAAACCAAATAGAACAATTAATTAAAACAAGAAATATTCCTACATTTAATGTTAAGAATAGAATAAATGTAGCTAATGCCACATTTATTAAAGAAGATTATGCTCAATTTATTGAGAGTGGTTATTATCAAAAATTGAAAGGTTATAAAGCTGATCTTGTTTATGATAAGTTTATAACTCCAGATAAAATTAATAATTGGGTTAATCAACAAACATATGGTATGATTCCTAAACTACTTGATGTGATGTCACCAGATTTCTTATTAGGTTTAGCAAATGCTGTTGCTATTGATGTAAAATGGGATAGTAATTTTGAATGTATGAATACACGAGAAGCTGAATTTACTAAAGAAGATAATAGTAAAATGAAAGTTGAAATGATGCACGATTATTACTCTGGTGGTGATAATCAATACTTTAAAACTGATAATGCTGAGGGTGTAATATTACCATATTATAAATATAACGCTGAAGGTGAAGAAATCTCTGACGAGGATGTTAAAGATTATACACAATTAGAGTTTGTTGGTATTTTACCTAATACTAATGTTAATGATTATATTAAATCTTTTGGTGATGATACTATTAAAGATATTGATAGTAAATCTAAAAAAATTGGTGATATGGAGAATACTCATTTATCATTATATTTACCAAGATTTAGTTATAGTTTTGATTTAGGCAACTTTAAAGAAGTATTAGAATCATTAGGAGTAAAAGATGTATTTGATCCTAAAAAAGCAGATTTAACTAACATAGTTACTAGAGAAAATATTGAGAACATGCATAAAGATAACATATATGTTAATACAGCAATTCATAAAACTTATATTGATTTGAATGAAGATGGTACTAAAGCTGCTGCTGTAACGTATTTTGATGTTCAGATGTCTGGTATGGCCGGTGATATTGCGCCTCGTAAGGAACCTATAGTTATCGAAGTTAAATTTGATAAACCTTTTATTTATATGATTAGAGATACTAAAACTAAAGAAATATTGTTCTTTGGTGTAGTTAGAGAACCTAATGTATGGAAGGGAAAGACTTGTAGGGATGCAGAAGAAGAGTAATCTTCTTCTTTTTTTTTGTGGTATAATACAGGTACTGGAGATGTCTAGATATTTTAATGGATAGAATACTTCCCTCCGAAGGAAGCGATATAGGTTCAATTCCTATTCTAGACACCATAATGTTAAATAGAAGAAGTGAATTAACTTCTTCTTTTTCGTTTATGTTATAATTATAATAGGTGAACTGTATGAAGGTAATAGATGGCAAACATTTTTTTATAATTTGTTTTCATACAATTTTAATAATTGGAGGAATCGTTGCGGGTTTTCTAATTCTATCTGGTAAGATTGATCTAGGTGGTTTTAAAGATAAAAAAGAAGAGAAGGTAGAAGAGAAAGTCCAAAAGGAAGTATCTAATGAATACTTAGAAAATCAATTATTACAAGATTTAAATGATCGTGTTGTTGATATGGATGGTTATTTTAAGAATCTAGTTTTTGCAGAATATGATCGTGATTTTTTAGATGATAGATATTTTTCTTTGAAAACAACAGATACTCCTTTAGATACAGATTATGTTGCTTATCAATATATGAACCAAGTTAGTGAATCTGTATTAAGACATTATTTAAAAAGAGCAATTTTAAAAGGTGTATCTTTTGATCGTAATAAAGATAATCAAGAAGAAAAAACAGGGTCTTTGGTGGCTTTTGCTAATCCTGTACATGCTAATGATGCTAATAAAGAAATAAATCTTAATAATGTTGTAATATCGGGCAATGGTAACTTTGTTGTTTGGTATACGGATACTGGCGCTAGTGCTATTACAGAAAGACAAGCAGAAGAGATTGCTTATAATCTAGAAGTTGCTAGATATGCTTATGATAAGATGTACAATAAATTGTTTAAGTTTCAAGCTGACTTTGTAAATGAAGGAACAATTACTAAAAAACAAATTGATATTTTAAATGCTAAAGGTATTAATGGCAAAAAATTAACTACTGCTATGCAAGTATATGTTGCTAATTATTTGGAAACGGCCGCAGCTAAATATGTTTTAACTGGAAATAAATTAATCGAAATATATGATAAGTTTGAAAAAGATAGTTCGACTGGAAGTATTCCAGGACCATATTTATTAGTTAATGCATCAAGCTATAAAAGTGATAAAGAACGTTCAATGCAATTAATGAATAGAGAATTATTTAGACATTATCAATATAATGTATTCTGTCCAGAATCAACATGTATTATTAATGATAATCCTTATTATTATGATGCATTTGCAACTTATGCCAGTGCTATTGGGACAAAGAAGAGTTCTAATAAAGGATTTATTAATGAATGGACAGCTTTAGCTAGAGTTCATTCAATGAATATTTTTAGTGATGATTTGATGAAAAAATATGGATCAAAGAATATTGCTAATTCTTTAGCTGTTTATCTATATGCATATGCTAATAATGTTCCAGATGGAGAAAAAAGATTGGTTGAAGCATTATACAATTCTAAACCATTTGAACAATTAGAAGAAAGAGCAGGAGATAAGTATTTAACTGATGCTATTCAATATGTAGCAATTAGTTATTTGAAACAAGATATTAACACTAATTTCTTAGCACCTTCTGATTATAGTGAAAAGTTTGTTGCTAAGGAACATTTATATAATTCGAAAGATATTTTAGATGAAGAAATCGATAAATTAGGAATAGCTTATTACATTCTGGATAAGGATCAATCTAAGAACTATACTATAGAGTTCGGTAGAAGTACTGCTAAAGTGTCTTGTACACTATTAGGATACAAAAATGGGGTTTATTATCCATTAGCAAAATCTCCAGTAAGTTCTGTTAGTGTTCAATTTAAAACAGCTAATCATTTAGAATACGAAAGGTATTATTTAGTTATTGCTAATGCTACAGTTTTAGATAAAAATTATTATTCATTAAAGATAGTTCTTGAATAAGACTTTTACATTAGAAAAACTAATTATATTGATATTTTAAGATTTTAATAGTATCATTAAAGTAGGTGAAGAGTTATGAATAGTAATAAACAATTGTTTACAAGAATGGGAATATATATAGTAGTTTTTGTTTTAGTTGCTATTAGTTATATTAATTATACTAATGATAAAGATAAAGATTTAAAAGAAGCTCAAAAGATAGTTGATATGGAAACTCAAACTCGTGCTATTGAAGCTGAAGAAGAAGAAACAGAAGATGAAGCTGTTTTAGGTGAAATTGATATTGAAGATGTAACTTTTCAAACTGAAGGAAATTAAAAAAGAATCTTAAAAGATTCTTTTTTTATTGGACACTAATCAACTTAGCCATTACTAATTGATTATAACGATAATACTTTTTGTAGTATCTGTTATCCATAGAACAAGTTTGTAGTATTAAGATTTTATCATTTTTGGATACAGATACACCAGTATCATAATCTGATTTGTTTTTATATTCTTGAATTCTTTTTCCCCATTCAGCATCACTGTAGTTATTAACTCTGAAGTATTCTAAACCCTCGTCATTATCGTTTTTAGCTGTTGATATATAAGCACTAAAGATTTGGTACTTATATACTTTACCAGCATAATGAATAGTGATGTATTGATGTTTTTTAAAGAATTCTTTGTTACCATTATAGTTTTGTAAGTAATTGAATGGTCCAGTTCCATCTTTAGCACTATGTGAATAAATAATTGTTTTTCTTCCTGTAAAATCATGACGGAAGTCAATGAATGGAACACCACGATAATTTAATTTTTTATCTAATGTATGATCTAAATAGTAATATGAACCATCGTCTTTAACTAAATCTTTACTAAAGTTAGATCCAGAAATGGATATATTACCAATTGTTAAATGATATTTATTTGATTTTTCTTGTAGTTTTTGTTCTAATGTTTTAACTGTAGTTGTTTTTGGTGTAGTAGTTTGTTTTACTGTTGTAGTTTTCTTAGCTGTAGTAGTTTTCTTAGTAGTTGTTTTCTTAGTTGTTGTAGTTTTTTTAGTTTCTGTTACAACAGGTTTAGTTTCTTCTTTCTTTTCAACTACTTTTATTTCTTCTTTAGTAGTTTCGATATTTTCTGGTATATTAGCAGTTTTATCAACTGTATTTATAATTGCTTCTTTTTCTGCAGAGATTACATTGGAGTTTGAGCTAGTTATAATTGTTAAACTCAAAGTAGTTAAAAATAATAGAATAATAGTGTTAAAAGACAGAATTCTTCTATATATATTTTTCATATTAACCCCCTCATATTGCTTAAGATTATACCTTTTTACGCTGTTTTTGTCTAATTTTGCTATGGTTTTTGACATAAAAATTTGCTTAAAAAGATGTTTTATGTTAATATATGAAACTGTCAGAGGGTTTTTATGGAAAGTGAATTGGTTATTTAACTTTCTTATAGGAGAGACTTGTTTCTCTTCTTTTTTTGTATATAATAGGTGATAGGTGAAAAGGCATGACGATAGATGTAGATAAGTTGAGAGAGGATTTAATTAACTATTATGGTTCAGCCATACCATATTATCCACAAGCTATTATGGATATAAGTAGAATAGAAAAAGCTAGTCCAGAAGAATTAGTTAATATAGCTTTAGAAAATGGGTATGATTTAGAAGAGTATAATGTTAATAAAGGAAGAGGGTTTTAGACCCCTTTTTTATGATATAATTAGGATAGGTGATAGCATGAGAGATGTAAACGCAGAATTGTTTTCTTGGTTAGCAATGAATTCAACAACAGATGAATTCTTAGAAGAAGTAACATCAATTATTGAACGAGAGAATAATGAGTGGCTTTTAACAAAAATTGATACTGAATTAAGAGAACATATGGAAGTAGTAAAAGAGTTATTAACAACTTGTACTCCTGATGAGGAAGCAGAACTAAATGGATTAATTACCAATATAACTTTAAAATTAGGTATTTTAAGAAACGTTGTTGATAGTTATCAAGATAATCAAAATTTAGCAGATGAATTGGAACAAGATCCTGATGAAGTTAAAGTTGTATTTGCTAAAAATCAATTTGGTAATGTTATGGCATTAAAACAATTTGAAGATGTTAAATCTTATGGTGATGATAAGTATCAAGATCTATTAAGTTTATTGGACAGATTGTTAAATGGTGATACAGATTTTAATCAAGAGAAGCAAAGACCATTAAGATCTAGTGATAAATTAAAAGGTATTTATGAATTAAAAGCTTATCAGATACGTTTAATATATATGCGTGAAGGAGAATATACTGTAGTTATTGGAGCTTGTGTTAAAAAAGACGATAATGATTTAAGATATCGTTCTAGTTTGGAAAATATGAAGAAAAAGAGTGCAAAATATCGTCAAAATGTTCAAAATGGCAAACTAGATATGGAACAAGAATTAAAAGAATCTAAAGAATTAGTAGAATCTTTAACAGCTGGGTATGCAAAGAGGTAGCGTTATGGAAATAAAAAAAGTAGATATTAATAGTGTTAAAAAAGCTTTATCTAATGAATTATTAGAAAATATTCGTCATAGTAATGATAATAGAATACTAGATGTATTAGTATTAAGTGGTTATTCATATGAGGAAATAACAGAAATGTTAACTAGATATCAGGAAGTAGCTAGTTTAGATTTATTTAATTGTAATGAGGTTGTAAAACATACATTACACAGATAAAAAAAGGAAGATGTTATCTTCCTTTTAAAAAGCATTATTTTACATGACTTTTTGCAATAGTAGCACTTATTATTTGAACCATTGAAGGTTCGTTTGGTTTTTTAACTAAACGATGTTCTTCTAATCTTGTATCAAGAGTTTTGTTTTCACTCTTAAGATGTTGTTCAATTCCTAATTTAACTAATATTTGATGTCTTTTGATATTGTCTAAGAATGAACCAAATGTTAAAAATGATTCAAATCTTTTACCATAGAAATCTGTTAATAATCCTAATACTAATTTGTTACAGTTTAAGGTATCAAATAATTCATTATATTTACCTAGACGATTGATATCATAATTAATATGACTCATATCTTCTTCTGTTAGTAAACTTAAATCTTGTGGTTTTAGACGGAAGTTTTGTTTACTTAGAATAGCATTCATTTCTTCAAAACTTAATGGTCTACCTAATTCTGTTTCAAGATTTCTTTTTAAGATAGTGTATTGAATATCAGATGCATAATAGAATAAGATAGATTCTTGTTCAATACGATTTAGTTCTTTAGGATCATTAATATTATAAATTAGTGAAATTGTTTCCCTAAAAGGATTTAAATTAACAGTGCTACCTGTTACGGTTTTCATAAATATTTCCTTTCTAAGTGCTGTTTATTATAATTTATAGAAATATTTCTTGTCAAATTAAAAGTGGAGTTAATCTCCACTTGTTATTCTTTCTTTCCATTTTTTAGCAATGATTCTTAAGTATTCATTAGTATCTTCTAGTTCTTGATATTTCTCTTCGTAGAATTTATCTAGTTTAGCTATTTCTTCTTGGAAGAGATTAAGATTTACATTGCTATATTTATAGATTAATTTAAAAGCTTTATGTAAATTTAAAATTGAACTAAAATCACCTTTAGCAAGTTTTTCCATTTCAGTGATGTATTTATCATTATTGCTTTTAGAGATGAGAGTAGCTTTTATATATTTGACGATATCATAGTTAATTCTAGTTAAATCTTCTTCGGAAAGATTATCAACTGTTAAGTTTTTGTTTTTAAATACTTTAAAGTAATTAGCTTTATTCTTTGTTAGTGTAAATATTTCTTCGTTAGTATATTTCTTGTTTCTTAGTATGAACAAGTTGTTTCTAATGATGGTTAATGCTATATCTCCATAGTAATATGTAAGGTAAGTGTTCTCTTTATAATTCTGTAGTTTCATAAGAGTACCAATAGTATTTGGAGTTAGGTTATTATCATTAATTACTTTTTCTTCCCATAAACTATATTTGCTATTCATAATATCATCTCTAAATAAATTATATAAATTTTTTAGAAAAAAATATATTAGTTCTGTTTTTTGTTTACACTCCATTTTATTAATATACATGGCATATTTAGTTTATTATGTTATATTTAATAGGAGAGGACGATATAAATGAAGAGTATTAAAAGAGTATTGTTGTTAATAATATGTTGTTCTTTTTTAATTAGTTGTGATGTTAAAAGAAGCTCTTTAGTATGTTCAATTGATAAGAGTACTAAGGAAGGTATTACAGAAAAGATGAGTACGACAGTAGAATATGCTAATAAGAAAGTTGATAAAGTTACTTTTGTTTATTTACTTAATTATGATTTAGATATGTATAAAGAAGATGAGATAGTTAGTTTAACTAATTCAATTAAAGAAGAGTATGAAAAAACATATGGTGATAATAAAAATATAAGTATTTCTTCTAGTAGAAATGGTAATAAAGAATTCAGTATTTCAGTAGCAGTTAATTATAGTAAATTAACTACTGAAGAAAGGGAAAAGTATGGTTTATCTTTTCCTGATGGAATTGAAAAATCAAAGAGTGATTTTGAAGCAGATGGATATACTTGTGAAATAGGGTAATTTATTACTCTTTTTTTATGGGATAAATTTGACTATTTATTAATAAATATTTAAAATAATTCGCACTAAGAGGGGATATTTTTTATGAGTTTAAGAGAGATGATAGTTGCTAAATCACTTGGTCCAGTAGAAGTAAGTGAAGAAGCGCAAAAACTAATTAATAAATATCGTTATGATAAAGTTATTTTTGATGAATCATATGATGAAAATCCATTATATGCATTACTTAGAATTATGACTTATACAAGAAAGATTGCTTATGCTATTGCAAGAAAGAAAGCTGATAGTTTTAATTGTTGTGATTCAATGGCTGCTAATTATCTTGTTTATAGACAATATATGAGTGATTTCCATATAGCATATGATGAATTTAATAGATTATTTGTTTTAAATGAAGAAGAAAAAGATAGATTAGCTAGTGCTAAAGAAAAGTTAGCAGAAGCTACTGCTATTGGTTATGAAGATGACACATATTTTATGATTGATTTATATGATCAAGATAGTTGTTTATATGGAATAGAAGGAATTGAATATGCAAGATAGTAAATTTAATAATATTCAAGCTATGTTTCAATATACTGAATGGAATTCAGAGATGAGAAATCTTTATAATAAATATAGTTTAGTAGAAGAACTAAACCAAGATTTAATGCGTGAATGTCCAGTTTATGCGATGTATTCAATTTCTGAGTATTTGAAAAGAAAAAGACTTGAAGTAGAAGAACAAGTAAGACAAATATCTGCGGTTATTTATGGTGCTGCTGGTAAAGACCCAATAAAATTTGGATTAGCCCATAAAGAAGTTGAAAAGAAAAGTTATGAACTATTAAAACCAGTAGTTACTGATTATTTAACTGCTAGACAATATTTTATTGTTGCTATGTTTAAAACTAGAGCAGAATATGTAGATTATCTTAATTCGAGAGAATTAGTACCAGAAACGAGAAGAGCCAAATAATTTTGGCTTTTTTGGACTAAAGGTGATTTTTATGACTAAGGAAAGACTAGAAGACATTTATGGAGAGAATAAGGGAACTGTTATTGTAGGAGGCAAAAAGTATTACTTTAAAAGAAATGATGCTTATGTTGAAATACTAGCAGAACAAATTGCAGAATTATTTCAATTGAAACATGCTCATTATGAAACAGTTAAAGTAGGTGGAGATTCTTATTATTTAAGTAAAGATTTAAATGATGAAGGATCGTTTGCAACAGCTCAAGATTTTGGAATAATTGATTCTCATATAAAAGTAATAGAGGATTTTATTTGTATGCATTTCCCTCAACAAGCAGAACGTTTAATAGAACAATTAATGAAAATGTTTTTTATGGATTTATTAGTTTTAAATGTTGATCGTAGTAATGATAACTGGGGATTTTTGTTAACTTCTGATGGTGTTATAAATATTTGTGTATTAGATAATGATTTAAGTTTTATTCATGAAACATCAGTAATGACTTCTTTATCTGATAATTATTATTGTAGATCTTTTGAGGAGATACGTAATATTTTTGAGACATTCCCAGAAGAATATATAAATATGTTTATAGAGATGTATGATTTATTAGATTTGAAGAAATTAGAAGAAATTATTAAATTGGTAGAAGAAAAGATAGGAATGAAATTACCTTATAAGAATAATTATTATGGCAGATATTATACATTAAGAGAAAAAATTAAAGGATTAATTGAGGAAAAGAAGCATAATTTAATGGTATAATAGTTTTGGTGATGTTATGAAAAATTTTGTTTTACCAAACTATGAAGATTCAATTGTTAATCTTGCTTGTAGTATTAGAAAATATTTTGGTTTAGATTATAAACACAATACTTTAAAAGATATTGATGAATTATTAGAGAGTAAACAACCACGTAATGTTGTTGTTATTCTTTATGATGGAATGGGTTATAACTTAGTTAAAAGAAATATTCCAAATGGTTTTTTAGATAAACATATAACAAGATATATTAGTAGTGTTGCACCAGCAACAACTACTGCATCAACTACATCTATGTTATCAGGTATGACTCCAGCTGAACATGGATGGTTAGGTTGGGATTTGTATATGAGTCCTGAAGATAAGATTGTTACTATGTTTACTAACAATTTAAAGGATACGGAGACGAAAGCTGCAGACTATAATGTAGCCAATAAGAATTATCCATATAAATCAATTGTTGCAGAGATTAAAGAAGTTGGTAAGTATCAAAGTAAAATCATATCTCCGTTTAGTGAATATAAGTATTATGATTTAAATGATATGTTAGATAAGATTTATTATGATTGTAAAAAAGAAGGTAAGAAATATCTTTATGTTTATAATCCTGAACCAGATAGTTCAATGCATGAATTAGGTACAGATCATGAAACAGTTTTAAAACTATTTAAAACAATTAATGATAAAACAGAAGAGATGTGTAAAAAACTAGATGATGATACAGTAGTTATTATTGTAGCTGATCATGGACATTTAAATAGTGAAGATATTTTATTAGATGACTATCCTGATTTTAAAGAAACTTTAGATGGAGATGTTTGGTTAGAGCCAAGATTATGTTCTTTTAAAGTTAAAGATGAAGAAAAGTTTAAAGAATTGTTTAATAAATATTTTAGTAATGATTTTGAATTACGTACTAAAGATGAAGTTATCGAGATGAAACTATTTGGTCCTGGTGAAGAACATAAATTATTTAGAAAGTCTTTAGGAGATTATTTTGCATTAGCTAAATCTAATAAATATTTTAGATATTCTGAAGATTCAGTAAGTCTTAAATCAATGCATGCAGGATTTACGGAAGATGAAATGTTAATACCTTTAATTGTTTATTATAAGTAGGTGGATTATGGAAAAATATTATACGTTTGAAAGATTAAATAACGATAAAGTATTATCTTTATATAGTAAACGACCAATGAATTGTAATATTGATGTTATTGGTGTTGAAGGTAAAAAGAAACTTATAGAAGAAATAGAAAAAGATTTTAATTATAAGTTTAAAAAGGTTAGAGGTAGTAAATTTCAAGTACATGGTAGTGATATTGAAGTTATTAGAGATATTGATCAAGAAGCTAATAATGTAGATGGTTTACTTACCAATTTAAAGGGCGTAGCCTTAGAAATAAGAACTGCTGATTGTCAAAGTATTTTCTTATATGATCCTAAAAAAGAAGCTATTGGAAATATTCATAGTGGATGGAAGGGTACTTATCAACAAATAATTGTTAAAGCAATAAATAAAATGATTGAAGAATATGAATCTAATATTGAAGATATAGAAGTTTATATTAATCCTAGTATTTTAGGTTGCTGTTTTGAAGTTCAAGATGATGTAATTGAAAAGTTTAGAGAAATATGTGACGTTGAAGAATACTATACTTTAGGCGATGTAGTAGAAGGTAAACAAAAGTATTATTTAGATACTGTAGCAATTAATTATGATAAGTTAATTGAATTAGGTATAAAAAAAGAACATATATTTTTAAGTAATATATGTACGATGTGTCATAAAGATGAATATTATTCTTATCGTGGAGATAATAGAACTGATTGTCGTAATATTTCAATTATTTGTTTAAAATAAAAAGAAGCAATGCTTCTTTTTTTTATGTTATACTATTTATAGTAGTGTGGTTATTATGATAGAAAAGTATAAGAATAATTATTCTAGTATTTCATTTTTTTTAGCATTATTATTTATAATAACACCAATAATTATAAGTATTTATAATTCTATATTTGGTGATAAATCATATACGTTTTGGTATGTATATATTGTTAATATAGGCATGCTATCACTAATGAATGGATTACTAGGATATAAGTTAAAGTATAAAAAAATAGATAAAGTTATAATATTGTTTTTATTAGCTTTATTATTAAGCTTTATTGCAATGTTGGTTTCTGGTAATATACTGAGAAGTTTTATTGGATCACAACTAAGGCATTCTGCCTTCTTAACTTATGTCTGTTTTTTAGGATTTTTTCTTAATACAATACTGATTAATAAAGATGATTATAAAAAAATAGTTAATGTATTTATTATTATAACGGTGTTAATGTGTATTATTTCTTTATTACAGAATACTATTACATTTAAGTTGTTTTATTATAATAGTTATCCTAATACAGCAAAAGTAAACTATCCATATAATGCAATTTATTATAATGCAAATCATTTTGGATATTATTTATCTTTTGCAGTATTGATAATAATATTTATGTTATTTAATAGTACAGGATGGAAAAAATTGTTATATTTATTAAGTTATAGTATTTGTACTTATACTTTAATAGTTAATAATACTTTTGGAGCTTATTTAGGGGTATTATTAATGCTTCCTTTAGTAGGTATATTTGCTATTAAAGATAAAAAGAAAATGGATTATTTAATAGTTTTAACCATATTTATTATTTGTAGTGTATTTATTACTTATCATGGTTTTTATGTAGTTAAAAATAATTTCCAAGAGTTATTTGGAAGTTCTGGTACTAGCAATGTTAAAGTGTTATATGATGATGCTGGTAGAGGAAGAGTTGGTATTTGGAAGAAGTATATTGGTTATATTAAAGAATCTCCTATAGTTGGATATGGTGGAGAAAATACAGCAAATAAATTTTTAGAAGAACATATCTCGCCAAGATCTCCACATAATAGTATAATAGAGATAGCAGCATATAATGGTATACCATGTTTATTGTTATATCTAGCTGGATTAATAATTATGTTTATAAGATATTTTAAAAGAAAGAAATTTGATTTAAAAACAACGGGTGTGTTTTTAGCAGTAGGAGCTTATTTTATATCGAGTATGTTTGGTAATATGACATATTATATAAGTCCTTATTTAGTTATATTATTAGGTTTATTATTTAATTTAGAGAAAGGTGAAGAGAATGAAAAGAGTAGTTAGTTTATTTATAGTATTTTTAATAGCTGTTATGGTAGTTCCTGTAGTAAAGGCAGCAACTATATACAATGGTTATTATGATGGAGTTTATACACCTAATGATGAATTATCAAGTTATTCATGGGGTTTAACATTTTATTTAGATAAAGAGGGTAATTTATTATTAGCCAATGCCATAGATGATACATATTTTTATGATAATACAATTAAGATTGCAACTGACGTTAAAGAATATGATCTTACTGATAAATGTGAAATATGGAATGACGATGAAGAGGATTATATTCCTTCTTCATGTACTGCTGATTCATATGTTGTGAGCGAGGCATATAAAGAAGTTAAGTTTTGGAAGTTTATGGGTGTTACAACAACTTGTGATTCATTAAATCTTACAGGAGATGCATTGAGTTTCTGTCAAAGATATCTTCGTGATGGAGATGAAGATAATGAAGACAAATTCTATTCTGCTAGTATTTTTCAAGAACAAGGTGATGTAAAAATATCAGCATCAGTTACTGATGGACTTAAAAAAGATGCTGAAGGTTATTTAGTATTAGAGATAGATGCTGATTACTTTGTTAATCGATTGAAAGTTAAATTTAGTGATGCTTTTGTTATTACTGGTTTTGAACTTCCTAGTAAATGGAAAGTTGAAGAACCAAAAGATGGTGATGAATACTATTATTTCAAAAATGAAAATACAGAGAAAGAAAAACATATTGAACTAAAACTTAAAATAAAAGCTAAGGTTGATTTTGGAAAAGGAACTAAGGTTACTGATGATATTTATTATTTAGTATCTTATCCGGCGTTCATAACTAAAAGAGCTTGGGTAGATGAAGATGATGTCTTAAAAGATTGTAGTAAACCTTTTAGAGATTTTGGAATATATTTTGGTTTTGATGATTATTATAATAGTGAATATTGTTTATCTTCTTATTATTCTGAAACTGTTAAAGGTGATTATTATTCGGCAGAAAATCCTGATGAAGATATTTTAGTTAATAAATATATTTCTTTAATTGAAGAAATTGAAAAAGAACAAGAAACTGAACAAGATAATCCATTAACTAAGAGTCAAAATAATACAGTACTATTTGTTATATTTGGTTTAAGTTTTGCTTACATAGTTATTGCTTTTATTATTGAAAAGGCAAAACATGAAGCGTAGTTTATTTGTATTATTAGTATTATTATTACTTTTAGTTGGATGTGGAAAAAAAGAGAATAATAAACAAGAAGAGAAAACTACTATTGATACTAAATTAGTTGTTGAAGGTGCTAGAGAATATATAAATAAAAGACCTAGTTATAGTAATGAAATGTTTGAGGGAGGATATCCTCAAGATAATGTAGGTGCTTGTACAGATGTTATTTGGTATGCATATCAAAAAGCAGGATTCTCTATTAAAGATGCAATAGATGAAGATATTAGTAAGTCTCCTAAGGATTATGGTATTAGTAAACCAAATCCTGATATAGATTTTAGAAGAGTTAGAAATCTATTTATCTTCTTTAATAAATATGCAAAAAAATTAACAACTAGTTTTGATAATCCAAAAGAATGGCAAGCTGGGGATATAGTTATATTTGATGGATATTCACATATTGCTATTTGCTCTGATAAATTAAATGAAGATGGTATACCTTATATTTTTCATCATAGTGAAGAGAAAGGTACTGTTGAAGATAACGATATTTATAACCAAAAGGTTATAGCACATTATAGATTTAATAGTTATTAAAAAAAGAGGAATTATTTTTCCTCTTTTTTATTTGTTTAAAATAATCTACTAGTACAACTAGTAGATTTTTTATGTCCACAACAAGTAGATAGGTAGTTTTAAAGTTACGTAATATAATGTTATTAAGGAGGGATATATATGAACTATAAGAAAATAGGAGAATATATCGCTAATAAAAGAAAAGAAAAAAATCTAACTCAACAAGAGTTAGCAGATAAAATGCATGTAAGTGTTAAAGCTATTAGTAAATGGGAATGTGGTAAAGGAATACCAGAAATTTCTAATTTACAAATATTAGCAAAAAACTTAGATGTATCTATAATTGATATTTTAAATGGTAAAGATTCTAAGAAAGAAGATGTAGTAGTCGAATATGTAAAAAAGGAGAATAAAAAGAAGAATACAAAAATATGGTTTTTAACTTGTTTAATATTATTACTAGTTATACTATTTGCGTTTGGATTATATTTTGTTAATAATTACAATAAGATATATGCGTATAGATTAAGTGGAGAATCAGAACATTTTAGTTTTGATAGTGGATTTGTATTAGCATCAAATTATAATAATATAATATCGACTGGTAATCTTAGATTTAAAGATAGGGAATATGAAAAGAAATTTTATATAACTAGCATTGATTTTATATGCAATGATAAAAGAATAATGGGAAGTAATGCATTGATTGATAAAACATTTTTAAATATTGAAAAAAGTGGTTATAATGATTTGTTGAAAGATAGAATAGATGAAGACAGTAAATTGGTAATCAATATTAATTATATTTATGATAATCAAGTTGTTAATGAAAAAGTTGAATTAAATAAAGAATTAGTTTTTAAAAATAATAAAATACTAAATACTAAGGAAGAAAAAAATTCAGAAGAACTTGAAAATGATAACGAAGAAGTTAAAGTAGATGCGTATACAGACAATTCCTTAGGATTGAAATTAAGAAACTTTTTGATAAATGAAAACGGTTTTGAAGCTGCCGAAGATACAATTGGATTTGTTTATAAATATAATAATGATAAAAATGGTAAACCTATAAGTAGAATATATGTTTATCCTTTTGTTGGTAAATATCAAGCGTTTTATTATGTTGGAGATATAGAAATAGTGACAAGCAAATATCTGTTCTATTATCCGACAAATGAAATTGATCAAACTGAATTTTTAATCTTGCAAGGTAGTTATCCTAAAAAGATAAAAGAAGATGTTGATAATAAGATTTCACATGACAAAAAGTATTTTACATCGGTTTATTACTATAAAAATAATGAGGCAAAATGCGAAAGCGGGAACTGCTCTGACAAGGTTTTAGAATATGGCAAACAAGCATATTCAGATTATAAAAATATTAAGGAATATGTAGAGAAGGAGGCTAAATAAAAAGAAGATAATTACTTATCTTCTTTTTTATTTGCTTTATCAGTAAACATTTCTTTTACTGTTGTTGCAATTGCTGTAACATCTTGTAAGTTAGATGGAACAATAATCTTTGTTGCTTGGCCATCAGCCATTTTTGCAACAGCATCTAATGATTTAAGTGCTATAACAGCTTGATCAGCTTTAGCATCACGAAGTAGTTCAATTGATTTAGCTTGAGCTTCATTTAATTTAATAATAGCTTCAGCTTCACCTTCAGCTTTTTTAACTGCAGCTTCAGCAGCAGCTTCGGCACGAAGGATTTGAGATTCTTTTTCACCTTCAGCGATTAAGATAGCTGATTTCTTTTCACCTTCAGCTTGAAGGATTTTTTCACGACGTTCACGTTCAGCACGCATTTGTTTTTCCATGGCTTCTTGAATATCTCTTGGTGGAATGATGTTTTTAAGTTCTACACGGTTGATTTTAATTCCCCAAGGATCAGTAGCTTCATCAAGGATAGCTCTCATATTTGTATTAATAGTATCTCTTGATGTTAATGTTTGGTCTAATTCAAGTTCACCAATTATATTACGTAGGGTAGTAGCTGTTAAGTTTTCAATAGCTATTATTGGATTTTCTACACCGTATGTATATAATTTTGGATCAGTAATTGAATAATAAACGACAGTATCAATTTGCATTGTAACATTATCTTTTGTAATAACTGGTTGTGGTTTGAAATCTTTAACGATTTCTTTTAAAGAAATTTTAGCTGCTACACGATCAATGAAAGGTAGTTTAAAATGTAAGCCATTGTCCCATGTTGTAAGGTAAGAACCTACACGTTCAATAACAAAAGCTTGTGCTTGTGGTACGACACGAATGCAAGAAACGATTAAAACTGCAACGATAATTAAAATAGTAATAAAAATATCCATTATTTTTCCTCCTCTACGACAAGTTTAACACCATCGATTTTTAATATTTTTACTTTTGAACCTTCTTTAATTGTTTGTTTAGAGATGGCGGTCCATTTTTTACCATCTACTTTAACTTCTCCTGGTTTGTCTTCTTCAATATCTTCTGTTACGATACCGGTCATATCTAATACACGATCAGCATTAGTTTTTTGTTTTGTTTTCTTAAGCAGTTTTTCTAGTGGTTTTTTAGTTAAAACCAGAAGTACTACACCAAGAAGAACAAAGACAGCAATTTGAATTGAAATTGATACATCAAGATATGCTAATAGTAATGCTACTAGTGCAGATGCAATAAACCAAATTGTAACTAAATTAACTGTTGAAGCTTCGATGATAGCAAGTACAATTGCTATTACTAACCATGCTATTTTCATATTATTCCTCCTGGTTCGTATTATACCATAAAAAGGGTACAAAATATAGATGGTTAGTGGTACAATATTAATTGTTATTACCCCATAGCCAAGCGGTAAGGCATCAGGCTCTGACCCTGACATTTCGTAGGTTCGAATCCTACTGGGGTAACCAAGAAAACAACTCGAATTTATAATTCGAGTTTTTTTATTTAATGTAAAACAATTAGAGCAAATAATTGAATTCAAGTACACTTTGTGTTATAAAAATAATAGAAGGTGTTGTATATGGATAAAAATGTTATTGCAACAAATAGAGCTGATAAATATTTAAGTTTATTAGAAGATGAAAGTAGTAAATCACATGAAGTATATATGGATTTGCTTGAAACATTAAAAAAAGGACACGTTGAAGGAAAAGTAACAATGGCAGATTTACTGTTAACAGCTTTTTCTCAATTAGGATATATGTGTAAGAGTTCTGGAAAAGGACTTGATAGTAAAGCACCTGAAAAAGATAAAGACGGTAATTTATTGATTCATAAAGGTAAATATAATAAATATGCTGCTTTTTTTGAAGAACATGACAAAGCACCAAATGCTAAAGAGTTTTATGGTGGAAGCAAACAAAACGAAGATTGGTGTGCGGTATTTGTCCATTGGTGTTTATTTAATACCTTTGGTGAAAAGAATACAAGATTAGCAACCGGTATTGATAAGAATAGAAATCATGGTGCTGGTGTTGAATATGATTTCCATTATTATATGGATTTTCCACATTCATTAGCAATGTTTTTAAATCATAAAGTAACAACTGCTGGAGATCAAGCATTCTTCTATACCAAAAATGGCTTATCTCATACTGGTTTAGTTGTGGCTAATTATGGTGGATATGTTTATATATTAGAAGGAAATACTAATCCTCAAGTAGGAACTGATGCTAAAATTGTTCCAGAAGGTAAAGGTGTTTGTTTAAAAAGATATGCTTTAGATAGAATAGATATTGAATTCTGTAGACCATATTATAAAGAAGTTGCACCTTGTCCTCAAGGTTTTGACTGGGCAGATGTTCGTAAGAAAACATTTAAGTTATATGAAGTATTAAAAGCTGAGTTAGAGCAAAAGTTAACTCCAGAAGAGTTGGTTGTTGAGGAAATAACACCGGAAGAAGTAGAAATGACTCGATTACAAATATTTAAGAATAAAGTCAATTCAATTAGCCATTGGTTAAAAGATATTGGTATGGGAACACTTAAGAATTTAACAGCTGATCAAGTATATATAGTAAAAAAGAAATTGAATGCTATATTAACACAATTATCTTCAATTAATAGTTATAGTGAAGAAACAATAAAAAAGGGAAAATAAAAGGTCAATTTGACCTTTTTTTATTTTGATGTATAATACTATAGCAAGTTAAGGAGACAGGTACGGATATGAAAAATGTTGATACAGGGAAAATATCTCAAGAGATAAATGATGCCCTGATGCATAGAGCATGTGTTATGCGTAGTGGTAAATATTTATCTAAGTATTTAATTCATATTAATAGAAGTGTTGATGCAATAAGATTGCTTGCTAGATGTTCTATTCATGATATATCTAAAATTCAGAATACTGAAGAGTTCTTAAGCTTAGCAAGTATTGTTGATCAAATGGATTCTATGCATGATGTAACTCATGTCCTTTCAAGCAGTCAAGAAGAAGCAATAAAGTTGCATTGGAAGAGAAATTCTCACCATCCTGAATATTATGAAAGTCCTAACGATATGTCTGATTTAGATATAATGGAGATGGCTTGCGATTGTCATGCAAGAAGTAAGCAATATGGTACTGATTTAATTGAGTTTATTACTAAACAACAAGAAATAAGATTTCATTTTGATTTAAGACATTTTTATATGTTAAAAAGATATTGTTTAGTATTAGTTGAATTAACTAAAGATGATGATTATGGAATAATTCTAAATGATAATTATGATATTGAATTGAACTTTAAAGATTCAACGATGCAAAGACTTGAAAATTTTGATGATTCTGAATATGAAGATAGAATTAAGTCTGAAAGATTATACTTAGCAAAAGAAAACACAGCTGACTTCGCTTCTGTAGCTTATTCTATAAATACAAGAGAAGAAAATGATGAAGTTGGATTTATTACTTTGAAATTCAATGGTCAAATGGAATTTAGAATTTATGAAAATTATAAAGGTCAAGGATATTTAGGAGAAGCTATATCTCGTTTACTTGAGGTATCAAGTTTAGAAAATATATTTGTTGTAGTAAGAAAAGAAGATACAGAATCTATTGAAATGTTTGAAAATCTTGGATTTACAACTAGTGAATACGGAGCGGAACAAGTTACTCTAAGATATAGAAAACCAGAAATGGTTCTAGCAAAAAAACCAACTAATTAGTTGGTCTTTTTTTGCCTTGATAAGTATTTCTTCTTTTCATTTCTTTATCTATATCATTTAGAACACAGAATTTTTTTAATAACCAAGTAGGTTCAATTAGATCTTCTTTTTTAGGATCTCCAGTTATTCTGTGAATAACTATTTTAGGGTCTAATAGTTCTAATTGATCTATAACAATATCAATATATTCATCTTTAGTAAGAACATGAAATGGATGTTCTTTATAATAATCTTCTAAATCAGTATCTTTGGTTATATGTAACATATGAATTTTAATCCCATCAATATGAAGATTGTTTAAGTATTTTACTGTTTCTAACATATCTTCTTTTGTTTCACCAGGTAAACCATTTATGATGTGAACTACAACAGGTATATGTCTTTTTTGTAGTTCTTTAACAGCTTGTTCAAAGTTTTTTAAATCATGACCTCTATTAATAAATTTTAAAGTTTTTTCATGAATAGATTGAAGCCCAAGTTCAATAATAAGATCTGTTCTTTTATTTAATTCTTCTAAATAGTCATAACAATATTCAGATATTGCATCACTACGAGTTGCAATATTTAAACCAACAACATTAGGAAGATTAATAATTGATTCATATTTTTCTTTTAAAATATCTAATGGAGCATAGGTATTGGTATTAGCTTGAAAGTAACCAATGTAATAACTATCTGGCCATTTATGCTCCATAATAGTTTTAACTTCATTAAATTGAGTGATTAAATCTTTTTCTTTATCGCCAGCAAAGTCACCAGAACCTAATCTTGAGCAGAAGATGCAGCCGTGTCCTGTTTTTTCTTTGTTAGGACAGGAAAAATTGGCATTTAAAGATACTTTAAATGTTTTTTTACCATATTTTTGTTTGAAGTAATAATTTAGGGTATGATATCTTTTATTATCTAAAGTATATTTAAACATAAAATCACCTGGGTTCATTATATCACAAATAAAAAAGTGATTATTTATCACTTTCTGTTATTTTTTTAATTAATTCTTGATTTTCTTTGTTCTTTTTTATTTTCTTATTAAGATCGTAAATAATTATATATAGAGGATAGATACCAATAACTCCAACGATGATGTTTGTTGGTAGTGGTGAAAGTAGGGAACTAAATAAGAAAAGTGAGAAGAAAAAATAAACGATTGGAAGTAATAGAATATTGGTAAAGTCACCATATGGCGAATACCAATTAAGCCAGAAAGAATCCTTTAGTTTTAATTCAAAATGATCTTGGCTTTCTTCTCGTATTTCAAGAATGAAATCAGATGTTTTGTAAGCTTTATAGTATTTGTGTGGCTTTAAACCGTTTGAAGAAAATTTGATTTTTTTACCTTTGTGATTTAAAAAACAATTTTCCTCAAGTAGAAATACAGTTTCTTCTCTTGGTTTTTTTACAATATTTCTGATAAAGCTTATCCAAGCTGCAGAACAAAATATTAGAAATACTAAACCAAATAAGACTAAATCTAGTCCATTGAGAAAAATCATAATGTTTTTGCTTTTGATAGATTCTACTATTGGAAAAATTATAAGTCCAAGTCCAGTTGTTCCTAATACAGATATGAAAAGCATTCCACCAAAAGGGTAATCTGATTTGATATCTTTCATATAATCACCATAATTTAATTATATTATAAATTTTTTATTTTGTTTATAAATTGTTTTTAATATGTTATAATTTTAGAAGAATAGAGGGATATGCTATGGCTGAGTTGGGTGCACATTTTAAACCAGATTATAATAATTTAGTAAGTAAGCCTCAAGCGACTTTTAGAGGTCAATTTTATCGTATAACAATTTTGTCTGACTTATTAGTACGTTTGGAGTTTAGTGAAGAAGGTTACTTTGAAGATAGACCAACTGAGTTTGCTAAGTTTAGAAATTTCCCAATTCCACAAATGAAAGTTGATCAAAATGAAAAATATTTAGACATAACTACTAAGTATTTCAATTTGCGTTATGAAAAAGAAAAAGCCTTTAATGGTAATAAGTATTCACCAGATTCTATTTTAAAGATTAGATTAGTAGAATCTAATAAGGAATGGTATTTTGGTCATCCTGAAGCAAGAAACTATGGTGGTATTTATACTAATTTAGATAGAACTACAGATCCATTTTTAGAAGATGTAGAAGTAATGGATTTAAAACATGTTAAGAAGAAAATCCAAGATATGATGATTGGTAAAGCTAAAGGCTTATATTCTACTGATGGATTTGTATCTATTGATGATAGTAAATCTAATTTTATAGCTGAAGATGGTACTTTAGTATATAACGATAAGAGAAGAACAGATATATATGTGTTCTTATATAATAGAGATTTTGGTAACTGTTTACAAAGTTATTTTATGTTAACAGGTATGCCACCATTAATTCCTAGATATGCATTAGGTATTTGGTGGAATAAGAGTGATTATTATTCTTTTGATGATGTTAAAAAGTTATTAAATGATTTTAATCGTAATAAGATACCGATGAGTGTTTTGTTATTAGGTGATAACTGGCACTTAAAAGATAAAACGAATTTGAAGAGATTTAATTCTGGATTTACATTTAATAGAGAGTTATTCTTTAAACCTGCTGAATTTACAAAATATATGCATGATAGAGGAGTGCGTGTCGGTGTAAGTTTAGATCCTTCAGAAGGTATTCATCCACATGAACCGAGATTTAGTGAAATAGCTAAAGCGATAGGATCTTCTGATAAACAAACGATTCCATTTAATGTATTTGATAGAACTTTGATGATTTCTTATTTGGAGCAATTAATTGATCCTTTATATAAACAAGGAGTAGATTTCTTTTGGATTAATTATCGTAATTTGCAAGATAAGAAAACTAATGATGCATTAAATTATTATCATTTTGTTGATTGTACAAAGATGGAAGGTTTAAGACCAATGATTTTATCAAGGCCTTCAACTTTTGCTCCACATTTATATCCAATTCATTATAGTGGAGAAACTTTAGTTAGTTGGAATACATTAAAAGAATTACCATTTTTTAATAGTACAGCATCTAATTTAGGACTTTCTTGGTGGAGTCATGATGTTGGTGGTTATAAAGATGGTGTTGAAGACACTGAGTTATATACAAGATATGTTCAATATGGTACATTTAGTCCAATATTTAGATTTGCTGCTAAGTATGGAAGATATTATAAGAGAGAACCATGGAAGTGGGATGTTAAGACAACTCATATCGTTTCTCAATATTGCCAAATGAGACAAAGGTTGATTCCATATTTATATAGTGAAGCTTATAAGTATCACAAGATTGGTTTACCATTAATTCAACCATTGTATTATCAATATCCAGAGATATATGATGAAATTGATTATAAGAATGAATATTTCTTTGGTAGTGAATTATTAGTAGCACCAATTACTAAACCAAAAGATAAGATAATGAATAGATCTGTTGAAAGAATCTTCCTACCTAAAGGTACATGGTATGATTTTAAAACAGGTAAGAAGTATTTAGGTAATAAGAGATATATTTTATTCTATAAAGATGAAGATTATCCAGTATTTGCTAGAGATGGTTCTATTGTTTGTATGGGTGATTTACAAGAGAATATCAATGATGTATCATCACCAGATACAATGGAAATTCATATTTTCCCTGGTAAGAGTAATCAATATAATCTATATGAAGATGATGGTTATAGTAACTTACATAATGAAGGTTATTATTTGTTAACAAGAGTAGATTATAACTATATGACAAATAACTATACTTTGATTATTAGACCGGTAGAAGGTAAAACAGGTATTGTTCCTGCTAAACGTAATTATCGTATTAGATTTAGAAATACTAGAGAAGCTAATGATGTTATTGTTTATATTGATAACGAAAAGATAACATGCAATTCTTATGTTGATGATACTGACTTTATCGTAGAAGTAGATGAGGTACCTACTACTAAACAGTTAACTATTAACTGTAAAGGTAAAGATATTGAAATCGATGCTGTTAGACTTATTAATGAAGATATTGATTCCATTATTTCTGACTTACAAATTAAGACTAATTTGAAAGTTGAAATTGGAAGAATTGTATTTAGTAATAATTCTTTAGAGAGAAAACGTATGGAGATAAGAAAATTATCGAAGATGGGACTTGATAAACAATTTATTAATATGTTTATGAAGTTACTAGAATATGTTGCTCAAATATAGCCTTGATTTTAAAAAGTGAATATTTTATAATACTTTTATTGAGGCGTTGAAGAAAGAGTAGTAATTATTTGAAACTACATAGAGAACTAGTGGTTGGTGTAAACTAGTTAGTTGAGATAATGAACTTGCTTTTGGAGCTTAAGAGGGTAATTCCTATATCAATTGTTTAAGCTAATATATTTTATATATTAGAAATTAAGGTGGTACCACGACATATTCGTCCTTATGATGAATATGTCTTTTTTTATTAAGGAGATGGTTTGATGTTTAGTTTATTATTATTTTTTATAATATTCTTTGTAGTATATTTTGTATATTATTTTATCTTTGATGATAGACTCAAAAAGGAAAAGTATACAAAAATTACAGAACTGGTTTTGCTGACTAACAAATTTAAACTTGATAAAAAACGTATGGACTATAAAAGTGCCTTAAATGGTATCGCAATTATTAATGCATTTATTGTTTCTTTTACAATTGCAATAGTAGACTTTATTAAAGTTAGAATAGAATTTAAATTGTTAATAGCATTCTTTATCATAGTGCCATTATTAATTATTTTATATTTTAGCTATGGAAGTCATTTACATAAGAAATGGGGTAAGAAAGACGATGGAGTATAATTTTAAAGAAATAGAAAAAAAGTGGCAAAAGTATTGGGAAGATAACAAGACTTTTAAAACTGATGTTTGGGATTTTAAGAAACCAAAATTTTATGTATTGGATATGTTCCCATATCCAAGTGGTGTAGGTTTACATGCTGGGCATCCAGAAGGATATACAGCTACAGATATCGTTTCTAGAATGAAACGTATGCAAGGATTCAATGTATTGCATCCAATGGGATATGATTCATTTGGTTTACCAGCTGAACAATATGCTATTCAAACTGGTAATCATCCTAGTAAGTTTACTGAGAAAAATGTTGAATATTTTACTAAACAATTGAAGAGTTTAGGTTTTGATTATGATTGGGATAGATGTGTATTAACTAGTGATCCTAAATACTATAAATGGACTCAATGGATATTTAAACAATTGTACAAAGATGGATATGCTAAATATGTAGATATGCCAGTTAATTGGTGTGAAGAATTAGGTACTGTTTTATCAAATGATGAAGTAATCGATGGCAAATCTGAAAGAGGTGGATATCCAGTTGTTCGTAAGAATATGAAACAATTGTGTATTGATCAACCTAAGTTTGCAGAAAAACTATTAGAAGGTTTAAATGAAATTGATTGGCCGGAGTCAACTAAAGAAATGCAAAGAAACTGGATTGGTAAATCTACTGGTGTTGAAGTTGATATTGATATAGTAGGTGGAGGTAAGTTTAGTATTTTCACTACTTGTATCGAAACTATTTATGGTATTACATTCTTCGTATTAGCACCTGATGGAGATTTAGTACAAGAGTTAATGCCTAGAATTAAGAATCAAGACGAAGTAAAAGCTTATATTGAAGAAGTCGCTAAGAAATCTGATATGGATCGTACAGAATTAAATAAAGGTAAATCAGGATGCAGATTGGAAGGTATTAAAGCTATTAATCCAATTAATGGAAAAGAAGCTGAAATATTCATTGGTGACTTTGTATTAGCTAACTATGGTACAGGTGCTGTTATGGCAGTTCCTTCACATGATCAAAGAGACTTTGAATATGCAGTTGAACATAATATCGATATGATTCAAGTTATTGATGGTAGAGACGTAAGTAAATGTGCATTCGAAAAACAAGATTACTTGGGTAAAGGATGTAAGTTAATTAATAGTGAAGAATTTACTGGCTTAACAGTTGAAGAAGCTAAAGAAGCTATTACTGATAAATTAGTAAAGATGGGCGTTGGTAGAAAAACTACTAATTATAAATTTAGAGAATGGATATTCGCTAGACAAAGATATTGGGGTGAACCAGTTCCTATTGTTCACTTAGATAACGGAGAAGAGTACTTATTACCTGATGAAGAATTGCCTTTGGTATTACCAGAGTTAGAAGATTATAAAGGCCATAATGGTAAAGCACCATTAGAGAATGCTACTGAATGGAAGAATTATGATAAGAATGGTGTTAAAGGTTTAAGAGAAACATCTACAATGCCTGGTAGTGCTGGATCTAGTTGGTATTTTTTAAGATACATTGATCCAGATAATAATGATGAGTTTGCTAATCAAGAATTATTAAAACACTGGATGCCAGTTGATTTATACGTTGGAGGACCAGAACATGCTGTAGGTCACTTAATGTATTCTAGGATCTGGAATAGATATTTATATGATAATAATTTATCACCTGTTAAAGAACCATTTAAAAAGTTAGTTCATCAAGGTATGATTTTAGGTGAAAATGGTATTAAGATGGGTAAGAGATATCCAGAGTTTGTTGTTAATCCATTGGATATTGTAGAACAATATGGAGCAGATACATTAAGATTATATGAAATGTTTATGGGACCATTAGAAGCTTCTAAGCCATGGAGTCAAGCTGGTGTTGAAGGAGCTAAGAAGTTCTTAGATCGTATTTGGAGATTATATACTGATGGTACTATTAAGATTGAAGATAAAGAAAACAAGAATTTAGAGAATATTTATCATAGTACTGTTAAAAAAGTAACTAGTGATTATGAATCATTATCATTTAATACAGCTATTAGTGCTTTAATGATTTTTATTAATGCTGTTTATAAAGAAACATCATTCCCTAAAGAATATGCTATTGGATTTATTAAGCTATTAAATCCTATTGCACCACATATTAGCGAAGAGTTATATCATGAAGTATTAGGTATGGAAGATGAATTATCATATTCAGAATGGCCTAAATATGATGAAGAAAAAACTAAAGCAGATGAAGTTACAATTGGTGTTCAAGTATGTGGTAAATTACGTGGGGAAATAACTATTGGAGTAGATGAAGAAGAAGATTCTATTAAAGAAAAAGCTTTAACTAATGAAAATGTTAAAAAGTTTACTGATGGTAAAGAAATTGTTAAAGTAATAGTTGTTAAAGGTAAGATAGTTAATATCGTAGTTAAATAAAGGAGTTTTTACTCCTTTTTTTGTAGTTAAAATTGACTTTTTGGGCCTTTAGATTTATAGTAATAAGCATCTTTGAAAGAGGCGGGTTTTGGTGAAAAAAAGAAAAACACTAAGTCTTATAGCACTATCATTAGCTGCATCAGTAACTTTATCGTTAACTGCTTGTACAGGTGCTAAGGTTACACAAAAGGAAAAGGAACAAGAAAATGTTTCTATAGAAAGTAGTTATACTGATGAAAGTAATAACTATACAGAAGAAAGTACTAACATAGAAGAGAGTACACAAATAGAAGAAAGTACACAAACAGAAGTTGATGATTCACAAGAAATTAAAAGTGATGATTCAGCATTTGCGCTATTATTGGATGAGTATTACAAATCTGGTAAATCATTAGAAGAAGCATTAGCTACTGAAGATCAAAATGGTCTTTTATATCCAAGTGCTTTATATGTTAAATTAAGAGAGTTTGGATTAGATGATGAAGTTATTAGAAAAGAATTAACTAACGTAGTAAACTATAGTTTAGTTTATACTCCCGATGGCAGATATAAAAATGATGTATTAGTAAAGCATTTAAACGAATCATTGAATTATTCTGAAGATGCCATCGATTATTATTATCCATTAGCAGTTTATACTCATATATATAGTTGTAAAGAAGAACATGAAGTTATTTCTGGTAGAATTAAATGTAATACAATATACAATGATTTAATGGCGATGAATGATACTGTATTATTTGCTAATTATGTAGTAGAAGAAGTATCAACTTCAGCTAGCCTTAAATCAATGCGCGATCCAATAAATAGAATTCTTAATTCTAATGAAGATCCTGTGGAATGTATTATGGAATTGGAAAACATCTATAGATTAGCAATGATACCTAGATGTATTTCTGATGAAGAATTAGCTTCAATTGCTCATTTATCAGCAACTGTAAGTGAACAAGAAAATCCATTTGAAATTTATTATCAATTAGCTGTTTATGTTCATACATTAAGATGTAGAGAAGAACATTATAAAAATGAATTTGGACAAGCTGAATGTCCTACAATAAGAAAAGAATTGGATGAAGGCTATTCTTTAGGAAAGTAGAAATTATTCTACTTTTTTATTTTATACTTAATTAGCACTCTCTATTGACAAGTGCTAATTTTGGTGTATAATGGTGGTGGTAAGGAGGTATTGTTATGGATTACCAAATGAATCCCGAAGAGGAAGAAAAAGTGTTAGAAAAGTATGGTAGAGATATTACAGACGCTGCCAGAAATAATAAAATAGATCCAGTTATTGGAAGAGATGAAGAGATAAGAAGTATTACAAGAATCTTATCTAGAAAGACAAAGAACAATCCAGTTTTAATTGGTGAACCAGGTGTTGGTAAAACTGCTATTGTAGAAGGTTTAGCATTACGTATTGTTAGTGGTGATGTACCAGAAAGTTTAAAGAATAAAACAATTTGGGAATTAGACCTAGCTGCTTTAGTAGCTGGTGCTAAATATCGTGGTGAATTTGAGGAAAGATTAAAAGCTGTTCTTAAGAAAATTAAAGAAAGTGACGGAGGAATAATTCTATTTATCGATGAAATTCATATGATAGTAGGAGATGGTTCTGAAGGAACAATGAATGTTGGTAATATGTTAAAACCAATGTTAGCTCGTGGTGAAATTAAATGTATTGGTGCTACTACTTTAAATGAATATCGTAAGTATATTGAAAAAGATGGAGCACTAGAAAGAAGATTTCAAAAGATTATTGTTAAAGCACCTAGTGTAGAAGATACAATTGCTATACTTCGTGGTTTAAAGGAAAGATTTGAAGTACATCATGGAGTTACTATTAAGGATAGAGCAATTATTGCAGCTGCCACTTTAAGTGATAGATATATTACTGATCGATTCTTACCAGATAAAGCAATTGATTTAATAGATGAAGCTTGTGCTACTATTAAAGTAGAAATGGATAGTGTACCAGTAAGTCTAGATAAATTAACTCGTAAGATTATGCTTCTAGAAATTGAAAGACAGTCATTAAAGAAGGAAAAAGATGAATCTAGTAAGAAACGTTTAGAAGAATTAGATAAGGAATTATATGATTTAAAATTAAAAGAAACTAAGTTAAAGGAAGACTTTGCTAAAGAAAAAGAAGTTAACCAACAAATTAGTGATAAGAAAAAATTATTAGAAACATATAAGTATCGTCTAAGTGTTGCCGAAAACGAATATGATTTGGATACGGCAGCTAGATTACGTCATGGAGACATTCCTAAACTAGAACAAGAGTTGGAAGAATTGCGTAAAAATAATACTAACAAATTAATTAGTGATACTGTTTCAGAAGAAGATATAGCTCAAGTTATTAGTAAATGGACGAATGTACCAGTTTCTAAATTAGTTGAGGGAGAAAAAGAAAAACTTTTAAAACTAGAAGAGAATATGGGTAAAAGAGTAATTGGTCAAGATGAAGTTCTAAAGAAAGTAAGTAATGCTATTATTCGTAGTAGGGCTGGTATTAAAGATCCTAATCGACCAATTGGTTCATTCTTATTCTTAGGACCTACCGGTGTAGGTAAAACAGAAGTTGCTAAGACTTTAGCATATGAATTATTTGATGATGAAAGACATATGATTCGTATTGATATGAGTGAATATATGGAAGCATTTAATGTATCAAGATTAATTGGTGCTGCTCCAGGATATGTAGGATACGAAGAAGGAGGACAACTTACTGAAGCAGTAAGACGTAATCCTTATAGTATTGTTTTATTTGATGAAATAGAAAAAGCTCATCCTGATGTGTTTAATATCTTACTTCAAATACTTGATGATGGAAGAATAACTGATAGTCAAGGTAGAACAGTTGATTTTAAAAATACAATTATTATTATGACTAGTAATATAGGTAGCGAATATATCTTAGAGAATAATCCTAATAAGTTTGAATTAATTAATAAGGAATTACATAGTACTTTTAAACCTGAATTCTTAAATAGAATTGATGAGATATTATATTTCAATAGTTTAAATAAAGATGTAGTTTATAAAATACTTGATAAACTAGTATTAGAAATCAATAATCGTTTAAAGAGTAGAAATATAGTTATTGAATTAAGTGATGCAGCTAAGGAACATATTATTAGTGAAGCTTATGATGAAGCGTTTGGAGCTCGTCCAATTAAGAGATATTTATCTGATAATATTGAAACTTTAATAGCTATGGATTTGATTAATGGAAAGATTAAGGATAATTCTAGTATTTTAGTAGATTTTAATAATAATTTCTTTATAAGGAACATATAATTTTGTTCCTTTTTTTTGCGTTTTATGATATCATTAATAATGATAGAGTGGATAAGATTGGAAGTGATTATAGATGCTTAAGTACAGACTTAGAAAACTAGGCCGTAAAAAGATAATTTTTTGGTCTACATCTATACTAATTTTCGTTATTTCATTAGCTTCTATAATAAGATATTATGCTGTTAGTCATGCAATAACTCCAACTTATTCAAATAGTAGAATTGCTGGAAATACAGTTTATATTAATGATTTAGATGCTGATTATTATTACTATGAATCATTGAATTATACAGAGATTACTGATAAAGAAAACTTACCTAGTGGAACATATACTACTAAATATGGCGTAGGTAGTGAATTTACTAATAGATTAATAGCTGTTCAAATTAATTATAATGGTAATGGTGGACATATTACTTCAAATGCTCAGCCATCTAATTATGTTTATTATAAGTATTATCCTATTAAAAACGGTAAGATTGATATAGAGTTAATTGATAACCCTTATACAAATAGACCTACTGGTAAAGGCTTTAATGGTTGGGTATGTAGTCAAACTGCTGATAGTGTACCATGTTCTGATATGGCGTTCGATTTAGATGTAGATCGTTATGTAAGACATGTAATTATACCAGTTGCTTCTAATAAAAACAGTTTATTAGTTAATTTGGATGCTAGTTGGGTAGATGCGAAGATTTTAACTTCATATGTTGCTTCAAACCAAAATAATCCAACTCCAAACAATTCATTCTTACAATTTGGTATGAGAAGAGCAAGTAATGTTCATGGCTTATCTACTCAAAACGTTTTTGTTAATTATGAATATTATGATGATAATGATCAATATATTTCTCAGGCGGGTATTTATAGAGTTGTAACTGCTCCTAGAAATTCTGATATTGCTGCTGGTAATTATTTAGTTAATACTAATAATCCTTTAACTGGTACGCTTTTAACAGCATCTTATCATTGTCCAAATAATCAGAATAATGGATGTCCTTATATAACACAAGTTCCATATAGTAATAATCCACGTAATACTAGCAATGATTATAATTATAATTCTAGTTATACATATTATGTTGTTGGTACAACTACAAATGGTATTACTTCGTTTAATACTGTTACAGGAACAGATTGGCATCAACCTAGAATTAAAACAAGAAATAATGTTCAAGTAACTAGTTCGATGGTTCCTGCTGGAAAGAACTATCAAACAATTTCTCAATGGGCTCAGAATAGGGACTTAACAGGTTATTATTATAGAGAAAATATTAATACAAGTAATAGTTATAAATACTATACAGAAAATGGTAGAGGTTGTGCTGCTACTTCATGTTCTGGAGAACAATATAGAAGACTTGAAGCTGGCGATGACGAAACAACATGGACTTACGAGACTGTTACTTTAAATCTACCAGAAAGAGAAGTTGAACCTGTAACAATTAGTGTACCTAAGTTTAAGATAGATAACTATTATATGTTGGTAACAAGAGATACTAATATTATTAGTTTGGCTTCAGGTAGTTATAATTTACAAAGTATTGCTAATACATTTAGTAGTAATAGTAAACCATATACTGTAACATCTAATTATAATGGTGCAAAAACAACTACATATGTAACTTTTGATTCAGGTGGTTTTAAAGCATCATCAGATATGGTAGTTGAAAATATTAACTTTAATAACCGTGATTATGGTAAGAATAGTAATGCAAACCAAACAAATTATTCATTCCAAGCTAATGGACATAATGTTAAAATCGGTCAAAATATTGGGCTTGATGAAGATAATACGGCTTCAGGTTCTACAGGAAACAGATCATTTGCTGCTTCTTATGTTATGGGTTCTCCAAATAAGAAGTTAATAGTTGAAAGTGGAAGTTTCATTTGGGGATCAGCTTTACCAACAAATGCTTCTTCAACAAATTCAAAAGCACTTACTCAGCTTGGATCTGATTATTATAGAGCAGCTGGTATTCATAATACTTTATTGTTCCAATATGTCTTTGCTGGAACACGTTATACTGGAAATGCTTCACATAATAGTGATACTTTAACACCGGTTTCTAACATAACTGTTAAGAGTGGAACTTTTGGTAATTATGTTTTAGGTGATGGTTCAACTACTTCTGAAGGATATGTTTATGGTATTTATACTGGCGCTTTAGGAACATCTGGTGCTGGTGGTAATGGTATTTATAGATTAGTTGTTGAAGATGGAAATATTAACTGTATAAATGGTGGACCGAGTGTTCCTTCTGATTATAAAGGAAACTCTATTGAAACTAGAGTTAAGGGTGGTACTATCAATAATATTGTTGGTGGTGCCGGTGTTACAAGAACTAATGCAAATAGACTTGTTTCTGTAACTGGTGGTCAAGTTAAATACTCAGTTGCAGGAGGAAGTAATAGTAGTGTATCCGGTGGTACTAATCCAGGACCATTAGATTCAGATACTTTAGTTTATATTGGTGGAAATGCACATATTGGTGGTGGAACAGGAGAGTTATTCTATTCAACTGCTGGTAATGTCTTCGGTGCTGGACTTGGTAGAAGTGATTCTACAAACCGTGGTATTGTTAATAATTCACATGTAATTGTTACTGGTGGAACTATAGATGGTAATGTCTATGGTGGTGGAAACTACGGTGCAACCGGAACTCAATCAGATGATGAAACAACGACAATTGTTGATATTCATAAAGATGCTTTAATCAAAGGTTCTGTTTATGGAGCGGCTAATAACAATGGAGCTGGTTCAGATGGTTCAAATACTACTAGTTGTAGTTGTAGTAGTGGTGTATGTTTAAATAATTCTTATTATGTTTCTGTAGGAACTGGAAGAAATGCACCGGCAAATGCCGAATTCTATGCTAGACAATTAAATCCTACCGGAAGATTCCAAATATGGAGTGTTTACGATTATTTTGGTAATAGCAATATAGGTAATAATTGTAATAGTGGAAATTGTACTTTCTATGCAGAAGTTACTGCTAATTCAAATTACAATTCCGCAACATCTTACTTTGATTTATCTCAAGAAGGATATGCATGGAATCCAACATATTATTTACAATCAGTTACTCCTAATACATGTACAGTATCTTCTGGCTCTAATTATAAACATGAAATTAGAGTTAATATGGATGGTGGAAATGTTCAAGGATCTGTTTATGGTGGATCAAATACTAAAGGTAATGTTTATGGAGATGTAATTGTAAATATTACTAGTGGTACTGTTACTAATGATGTATTTGGTGGCGGCCGTGGTGGCGTAAACGGTATGAGTACTAATAATATTACTAGTGGTACAGTTGTTTCTGGTAATGTTACAGTCAATATAGGCGGGGACGCTAAAGTAGCTAACGTTTATGGTGGTAGCGCAGAAGGTCGTGTCAATGGTACAAATGCTGCTACTGAACTTCAAACAAACGTAAATATTAGTGGTGGAACAATCAGTGGCGCAGTTTATGGCTGTGGTAAAGGAGTTGCCGGAAATAATGCTCGTCCATATACTTTTGGACAATCACATGTATATGTCACTGGTGGAACAATGGGATATGTATATGGTGGAAACAATGCTTCCGGAACTGTATATCATTCTTCTGATGTT
>Ga0247609_10000327_pt1 | contig 68439 bp, 43 predicted proteins | sample 172DNAGHGlowgp2_FD_193487 | JGI IMG/M metagenome (GOLD analysis project Ga0247609, IMG submission 193487) | Sheep rumen microbial communities from Palmerston North, Manawatu-Wanganui, New Zealand - 1728 DNA GHGlow gp2 | ecosystem: Host-associated > Mammals > Digestive system > Stomach > Rumen ...
AAAAGACATTGAATAATCTTTTTGGGTTCGCTTAACATACTGTTTTTCTTTATCTTTCATTTCACGTTACTTTTTTTGTAACGCTATTTTAGGACGGGATAACTTCATCAAAAAAAAGGGATGCAGAAAAGTTATTGTCAAAGTGAAACAAAACAACGAGGTGTATGTTACCATGCCATGGCTGTACGCGCAAAAACTTGCGGAGTCGTTTGTCTTATCAAACACAGAATGGATTATAAACCAACAACATAAGCGAAAAGCTAACACCAAAACAATCACCGAAAGCCAGAAAAACATAACCCACTTCCACGACATTGAAATTGCCCACGGCATTGACAATTCACTGAGAATTTCAGTCAGAAACGGTATCATCAAAGTCATTGTTCCCAATAATATTGCAATTGACGACCAACGAATCCAAGATGAGATGACGGAAACCTTGCAAACAGTGTTACGAAAAGAAGCGAAACTCTATCTGCCACAACGAGTTGCATTTCTCGCCAAACAATTTGGATTTTCGTATGCCACCATTGCAGTTTCAAGTGCGAAGACCCGTTGGGGCTGCTGCAATTCAAGAGGCAGAATCATTTTTTCGTTGTATTTAATGACATTGCCGTTCAACCTCATCGACTACGTGATTCTGCACGAACTTTGCCACACAAAATATATGAACCACAGCAAGGATTTCTACGCCCTGCTTGACGTATGCTGCGGAGGAAACAATGAGCAATTGCGAAAGGAAATGAAGACAAAAACAATGGACGTATTCCCAAAATTCAACAAAGACGACCGTCCTCCGCTCTCCAATTCATCAAATTAATGTATCTTTGTCAAAAATTTGAATACAAGCAATGAGAAAACTTCTCGCGTCAATATTCCAAAAATTAGGAATTTTTCATTTTCTCGTACGTATAGCGACCGATTTTCAAAGACGTCGGTTGGCAAAATGTTTCCGTGCGCATGGATTGGAAACATTGTTGCGGGCAAACGAAGCCGTGAAAAGCGCAAACGCACGAATGTTTCTTGCCTACGGCACATTGCTTGGAGCTTTCCGCGAAAAAAATTTTATTCCCTACGACTTCGACCTTGACGTGGGAATGTTTGCAAACGAACGACCCGAGAATTTTGAGAAAATAATGGCTCAATATGGTTTTTCGCGCAAACGGACATTTTATGTAAAAGAAACAGGTCAAATCACCGAAGACCAATATGAATACAAAGGTGTCCAAATTGATTTTTTCTATCAATTTGAAAAAGACGAAAACACACTTTATTCATACATCTGCCGACAACACGAATCAAAAGATTGGAGAACTGCCAACCAAACCGATGGATTTCCCTGTATCACTTGGGAATACGAAAAAACCGACTTGGTAACGATAGATTTTCTCGGACATGAATTGTACATTCCTGAAAAAACCGAATCGTGGCTTAGAACAATCTACGGCGATGATTTCATGACCCCTATCCGCAATAAGTCAGCGGCAAATCGGCCAATTTCAAAAATCCGCGACGAACGGCTATATCGAAAATAACATTACTTTCCGCTTTCCCGAAAATCCTTCAATTGCAACTGAAGCGACACATTTCCTCGGAACACATTAAGTCCTATAGTGAAACAAATATCTATGGATGCTTTTGGTGGCAAACTACGCCATTTTTCCGCCATACCAAAGCCAACCGCCGAAATATAACTTGATTCGTTTTGTTTGAAACTCAACTTTACGTGGTTGTTGTCGTTTCCCATTATATATATTGTATCGGGGACCAGGTTGCGAATAACAAACACAGGATCCATATTGTCGGGACCGAAAGGTGCCATATACTGAATTTGATTATACAACTCGTTAGTCACCTCAGCAAGTGTCAATACCTCGTCAACGTAGATGGTAGGACGTTGCTGCGACGGTGTAATGGTACTTTTCACCGCCTCCTCAAATTGTTGTTTGAACGTTTCCAGATTTTCTTTTCGCAGTGAAAGTCCTGCCGCGTGCCGATGTCCACCGAACGCAGTCAATGAGGAAGAACATTTCTCAATGGCGGAATATAGGTCGAAGTCGCCAACCGAGCGGGCTGACCCAGAAATCACATCACCATCGCCGCACAGAATTACCGTCGGTTTAAAATATTGTTCAATAACTTTTGCCGCAGCAATACCTACAACACCTTTGTGCCACGAATCCCGATACAATACCGTTGAAAACAGCGATTGCGCCGCAGCGTTTTCTTCTATCATGGCAAACGCTTCCTCACAGATACGTTTTTCTTCTTTCTGTCGTTCGGAATTTTGTTCAACCACAGTGGTAAAGTATTGCAACGCTTCGGTTTCGTCGGTTGCAAGCAACAGATTGATTGCGTCGCGGGCATTTTTCATTCGTCCCGCAGCATTGATTTTGGGAGCAATTTTGAATACAATATCGCTCACGGTAAGCGATCCATTCGGGCAGATGATTTGCTCCTCGCCGTCTCCGTTTTTATAGAGAAAAATCAACTTTGAATACGCCAGCATTGTTTTTATAGGCACCAATGGTTTTTGAATCATTTTCATCAAACCATAGTACATATACACCCGGTTTTCCCCCACAATCGGCACAATGTCAGCAGCAGTGCTGATTGCCAAATAGTCAAGGTAGCAATTGAGATTCTCTTTTTCAGGAATGCCGTATTTTCTACAGAACGCCGACAGCAATTTGTAGCCAACACCGCAACCCGAAAGCTCCTTGAAGGGATATTCGCAATCGTGGCGTTTGGGGTCGAGCACCGCGTAAGCATCAGGAAGTTTTTGTCCTTGGTTATGATGGTCGCACACAATCACATCTATCCCTGCCGATTGTGCCATTGCAATGGTACTCAACGCTTTAATACCACAATCAAGCGTGATTATCAATTGAACATTATGTTCGATAGCCTCACGAATTCCTTTTTCCGAAACTCCGTAACCTTCTGAATATCTGTCGGGAACATAAAAATCAACATCCGCGTTTCTATCTTTCAAAAACGAGTACACCAACGCAATTGCAGTGGTGCCGTCAACATCGTAGTCGCCATACACCAAAATCCGTTGATGTTCATCAAGAGCTTTGCCCAAACGGGAAACCGCCTTGTCCATATCCTTCATCAAAAACGGGTCGTACAAATCATCGAAACGATGTTGCACCAATTTTTGAAATTGTTCTTTTGTGGTGATGCCGCGTGACATTAATATATGTTGTATTTGCGGATATAATTCCACCCCGAAATCAACTTCGTTGAATTCTTGTTTCGGGAATTGCCAAATATTTTCAATCATTCCAAGAAATCAAATTTGCGTGTTTTTACTTGATTTTCAATGGATTCAAATTCCTCAAACTTACCAACATCCAGCCAGAAATCGCCCGTATGGTCGTATGCAATAATTGAATGGTCTGCAGCCAAACGAAGATACAAATCCATAATTGCAAATTTGCCACTTTCTGTGATAAAATCAAATATACGAGGGCTTATAATTTGTATTCCACTGAAAGCCAATGGTATATACGACTGCCGTGGATGAACGATTTTTTGTTCCTGCGTCTTGCGGTTTTCCCACGCACATAGTTGATACTCAGTGTCGAAGAGCAGGTAACGCGAAGTTTTTCGGTCGCTTACCGCCAAAGTCGCCAACGCATTGTGCGCTGTATGAAAATCAACCATTTTTTTGTAGTCGATGGAACAAATTATGTCAACATTACAAACAATAAACGGTTCGTTGCCAGTAAAAAATCGTTTTGCGTGCAACAATCCGCCGCCCGTATCGAGCAACTGGTCGGTTTCGTCGGATATGTGAATTGGAATCCCGAAATCGTGCGATTGTACAAAATCAACGATTTGTTCCGAGAAATGATGCACGTTCACAATAATTTCGGAGCAACCCGAATATTTCAGCTTGCGAATGGCATATTCCAACAACGTACGTCCGTTGCATTTCACCAATGCTTTGGGCGTATTTGCGGTCAACGCTTGTAATCTTGTACCCATTCCTGCGGCAAAAATCATTGCTTTCATACGCATCTGTTTGTTAAAAATTTATTCTACAAAAGACTTGTTGTGTAAATATATAAAAAAATTGGAGAAAACGGATGGCGTTTTTGAAAAAACTGCCATTTTTCGGCAAAACGGCACGAATTATCGATTGAAATTGCTCTGAAATTACAACGAAACCTTACCGAGGATAAAAATTCTAAAGGTAAGCCTGCAAATCGACCTAATCCTCATTTTTCAGCACATACAATATATCTTTTACACGAAGAAGGCGGATTGCAAATGCCAGCACACACCCTATCACACAGAGAGTCAGAACATTCCAAATCCAATTTTCAAAAATGTAGTTTTTCAAACAAACAAACAAGCCGATATTGAGGCCTATAAAACACAACATTTTTACAATATCCTTATAGGGAATGTGAAAAGAAAAGTACCGCACCGAAAGGACTATTTGAATGAGCCCTGTAAGTAACTGTGTCACAACAGAAACCGCCGCAGCGCCAAGTGCTCCGTAACGAGGAATGAACATTGCATTGAACGCAATATTGAACACCATTCCGCACGCCGCCATACAGTTCATCACTTTCATACTGTTATTTGCCGTGAGCAACGTGCCAAACACATACGACGACGCAATTGGTATGAAACCGATTATTAACACTTTAAATATTACTGAGGAATCATCAACATTCTCATTATACATTAAGTCCATCAACTCATAACTATTTGTGCAGCAAGCTATTACAAATACAATAACGGGAACCATCAGCAATAGGAACGAAAATTTTGTAAATTGTCCCAGCGGTTCTTTATCTTTCAGCATCTTTGCAAACATAGGCAATAGCAAGGTCGCAAACAAATATGCAAACATACTCACCGCATCGAGGATTCGGTATGACTGAGCATACACGCCAGCTTGCTCTGCGCCGTTCGGCAACATTTGCTCTATCATCACCATATCAATTCGAGTGTAAAGCCCCATAAGCAACGACAGCAAGGCAAATGGATAGGTATGTTTCAAAATTGTCCACAAAAATGGCATATCAAAACGGAAACGGAATGTTTTCGCTTTCTTTGCTACAATGCAAAACGCCACCCCACAAGGAATTGCATACGATACCGTTTGAGCATATACAAACCATTCTATTCTGAAATCTTCTCGTTTAGTCAGCAACAAAAATCCGCAGATGATAATCATTAACGTCCTGTCCATCACCGAAACACAACTATCGGTTTTGTACATATACGTCCCCGAAATATTGGAGCGGAGATACAACAAAAACGACAACAAAAATTGATTGAACGCCAACACGCCAAAGATTTTGAATTGTTCGAGCGTAAAATCAAGAATATATCCAACTATCAGCAACATAAAGCCATACACGCATCCAAGCAAAAACTTCAGCACCACCATACTCGAAAAAAATCGCGGCAGCAAATCATTGTTTTGCGCAATATTCCGATTGTTGAAATTGGCAATTCCAAGGTCAAGAATTATGTTGAAAATAATTGAAAGACTGAACATTGCCGCATACATACCATACACTTCGGTGCCAACAACATTCTGCACCGTTCGATCGATGCCAAAAATGTAGAACGGCTTAATCAGCAGATTAAGAAACAGCAACAATAATAAATTTGTGACAAACGTTTTTCTCAAAATTCCACATTTTATTCGACCACAAAAGTACATCTTTTCCCGATTCAACATTTGTTGTATCGAAATAGATTTTTCCATAAAATTTCGTTCCTTTGCAACTATGAAAATTGTAATAAACACACGGTTACTCATCAAAGGTAGAATCGACGGGATTTCGCGGTTCACCTACGAAACGGTTAAACGGATTTGCCAAAACCATCCCGAGCATCAATTTTACTTATTGTTCGACCGAATGTACAGCAAGGAATTTATTTTTGGCGACAACGTAAAGCCAATCATTGTGCCGTTTCAAGCCCGCCATCCGTTTTTGTGGTGGTTTTGGTTCCACTCGCAGGTTCCCCGTGTGCTGAATGCGCTGAAACCCGACGTGTTTGTTTCGACCGACGGATACAGCGTGGTTACTGGCGATACGCCCGTTGTTGACGTTATCCACGATTTGAATTTTGAACATTTTCCCGAACATCTCCCCTATCTGGTTCGAAAATATTACCAAAAATATTTCCCGCAATATGCGCAGAAAGCGACCCGAATCGCCACAGTTTCGGAGTTTTCGAAAAACGACATTCATACATTATATACTATACCACTTGAAAAAATTGATGTGGTTTACAACGGAGTAAGCAGTTCGTTCCAACCATTGCTTGATGTGGAAAAAATCATCATCAAACAAAAATACACCAACAGCACAGACTATTTTGTGTACGCTGGAACACTCCATCCACGAAAAAATATCGAAGGACTGTTTGCCGCATTCAAGATTTTCAAAGAGAAAACGCAATCGACAATGAAATTGGTGATTGTTGGAGAATCAATGTTTTTGGCGAAAACCATTCAAAAAGCATACGACAAACATCCGTACAAGAAAGACATTGTGTTCACGGGACGGGTGTCCGACAAAGACCTCAACTACTTGTTAGGCAGTGCGTTCGCAATGACTTACGTACCGTTTTTTGAAGGATTTGGAATTCCAATTTTGGAAGCATTCGCCTGCAACATTCCCGTCATCACATCGAATTGCACCTCGATGCCCGAAGTGGCTGGCGAAGCCGCCCTACTCTGTGACCCGACCAACGTTGAGTCAATTGCAAACGCAATGATTCAACTCTATTCCGACAAAGATTTACCCCAAAAACTAATAGCACATTCACAAGAACAACTACAAAAATTCACGTGGGACAAAACTGCTGAACTTCTATGGGAAAGCATTGAAAATGCTCAATGCGTAATGCGCAATTGTAATTATGGATTATGAGTTATGAATTACTCATTGTGCATTATGAATTGTGCATTATTTTCCTATCTTTGCCGCACTATGGAAGAAAAAGCAACAACACCGTACCCTGAATGTACGGAAAATGTAATTGTACTCGTGAGCGAACCAGCTGCCGAGTATGGAAAAACTATTGCCTATCAAGGAACTACAATTACCAACGCCTTGAAAGACTATTATGCATTTACCACCAACCGTGAAAAAGTTGATGTGTTGAAATGGATAGTTACACAACCAGCTTTTACCGAGTTGAAACGGTTGTCTATGTCAGAAAACAAGATTTTTACTTTGTATACAAACCAGTATGACGAAATTCTGAAAACGGGCGAAACACCTAATAATCTACAAATTGCACAGAAATTTGTGAGTAATGGATATGATGTTTTTCTGATCTCGAATCCCAAGGCAACAAAAAGTGCCGATTTTATAATCAGGCAGAAAAATAAAGTGTTTTATGTGGAAGGAAAAACATCAAGTGGTGGCAGTGCGTTATCAGTTAGATTAAGTGACGGTGCAAAACAATCAGATAGAATTGCATTAAATTTTATAGGTTTTCCAAAAACAAGCAGAATAATTGAATTGGTTAATTTAACATTCAATAACTATGCAAATATTAAAGAATTATTTTTATTTAAAGGTAGTCGTTTAATTTCCATCAATAGAGACTTTTGCATTTCCAAGCATTTCAAAAACGATTTTTATAAATTGTGGACGAAACAAAAATAAAAAAAGGAAGTTGAAACTTCCCTTTTCTCCTCTTGGCGAACGTATCTCCAAGCCTGGAATCCAATTTAATGGCCTTTGTCCACGTGTTTCTAAACTTTCGTCTTCATTTTTCACCTAGGACGATGCAAATATACAACATTCTACGGCGGTTGTCAATAGTTTTTCACTAAAAGAGACTATATCCCCGTCATGCCGAACGAAGTGAGGCATCTCAACACAAATCATTTCTAATTAGAAGAAACATCGGGAATATCTTCAGATAATATTTCTGTGAGTTCATCATCTGTTATATCAGAATCCCTTGATAAACGACTTGCTTGTTTCTCAATTGTTTTCTCAAATAAATTTCTAACAAAACGGGCATTTCCAAAATTTTTGTCTTTTTGTTTGACAGCAATATACAGATATTCTTTTAATTTGCTTTCCGCCTCTGGATTTATGTGATAGTCATATTGTTTACAATTATTTTTAAATATCTGAAAAAGTTCTTCTTCTGAATAATCTGGGAAATCAATATATCTGTTAAACCTTGATTGCAGACCAGGATTGGTATCTATGAAATTTTTCATGTCATCTGTATAACCAGCAAGAATAACTATTAAACGGTCTCTATCATCTTCCATACGTTTCAACAATGTTGATATTGCTTCTCGACCGAAATCATGTTCCCCACCTGATGCCAAAGAATATGCTTCGTCAATAAATAATACACCATCCAAGGCACTATCAATTATTTTGTTTGTTTTAACAGCCGTTTGTCCAACATATTCTGCTACAAGTCCTGATCTATCGGTCTCCACAAGATGTCCTTTCTTCAAAATCCCCAATTTTTTATAAATGCTTGCAACAATACGTGCTACAGTTGTTTTTCCTGTTCCTGGATTACCTGTAAATACGCAATGGTATGAAATAGGAGATGATTTTAAACCCTGAGCTTCTCTTTTTTGTTTTATGACAATAAAGCTAGCTAAACTTTTTACCTCATTTTTAACAGATTCCAATCCTATAAGAGCATCTAATTTATTAAAAGACAATGGTTTTGTATCCTTATTCGTCAGAAAATCTTCTATTTCCTTTTTCTTCTTCTCTTTTATATATTGAGGTAATTTACGAATTTCTGCAAGCATACAATTTAAAGCATGTTCGTTAGAAACTATAATCTCTCTTGGTTTACTACCATTAAATGGTCCTACAAATCCGAATCGTTCTAACTGATCCATAATCCGACCACTTCGGGTGTAACCAATTATAAATTTACGCTGAAGAGTTGATGAGGAAGCACACCCTGTAAAAACAATATACCGAGCCGCTTCTTCAAACAAAATATCAAGTTCAATATCAGAATCACTATTATCAACAATTTCTTTTATCTTTTTAGAGTATTCAGACATTAACCCATCAAATTTTTGTTGTAAATCATTTTGAATGGACTCATTACAACGAGATGTTTTACGAATCTCTATAAGTATATGGTTTAGCGTTTGTTCGTCCGAAACAATTAGTTCTCTTGCTTGATTGCTACTGCATGTTCCAACAATCCCAAATTTCTCTAACTGGTCCATAATTCGACCACACCTATAATATCCAATTTGGAATTTCCTTTGAATACCGCTAAGAGAAACACATCCTGTAGAAACGACGAAATGTGCAACATCTTCAAACATACTATCAATCTCATTAGCAGCTTCTTCATTGTCAACAGTTTCTTTTATTTTTTCTGAGTATTTGTGCGTTTTCCCATCAAACTCTTGTTTCGAGTCATCTTGATTGGACTTGTAGGTTATTGATTGCTTGGTTTGGGTTTTATTATTTGAAATGTTTATTGTAGAATCAGCAGTATTTTCTATTTCTGTGATTTGTTCGTTGATTTCTTGCTTTTTTTCTTTATTAATATTTATAAGCACTAACACAGTTAAACCTAATACAACTATCAAAAATAGAATACCCCATAGTGTATCATATATAAAAATATGTATTACAATAAAGATTAATATTAGCCACGTGACCAGTAGCCATCCTTTACTCATACATCCTCTACGTTTCGTCAATTCGTCATCTATATATTGAGTTGTCGACTCGCACTCAACTCCATCTTTTCCTCCAATCTTTTGTCGATTACGTAATCCTGTTCCTGGAATGCTCGTATTTAAATATGTTCCTTTTTCTCCGAAACTAACACTTGCTCCTTTCCCTCCAACGGAAAAACTAGGACCGTTTTTTCCAATGTTCATATGAACGCCAGGAGCAATCTTTATCCGTTTTCTGAAAGACCAAGCCATTTATACGTCAAAATACGATCCTAAATCTTTCATGTTTGCTCCGTTCTTGATTGCTTTTTGAGCAATCTTTTTGTCTATTTCATAGAAATCCTCATAAGATAATCCGAATAATGCCTGTAATTCAACTTTTGTTAGCGCCTCTTCATCATTGATGACCTTATCGTCATACATTTTCTCAAGCTCAACTGTTAATAATTGTTCTATTCTTGCTTTTTTTCCAAATTTATAGGAATCACCTTCTTCGATGCCAAAAAACAGTCTCATCTTTTTTACAGCTGATAATTCTTCTTTTGTTACAAGACCATCTACCAAACACAATTCAATATAGTCATATACCACATTGACAAGTTCCTTTTTAATTTCAATTTTATCGAATGAACTCTTATCCGTAATTGCTTTAATTTCAGTGAAATACATCTTATCATTCAAAATTAATTTCAAAATATCTTGCACATCTTTAGAATAAGATTTTTCCTCAATTAATTTCTGAATATTTGATTTTAATAAATCTTCCATTTTGTTATCAAATTGTCAATTGTCTAATTTTACTATATCCGAAAAATGGGAAGTTTACAATTTCTATGTCAAGTTCCCAACTATTTACCAAAAACTTCGGTGTGAACTTTGGGTAAAAATAGAAAAAAGTTTTGGAAAATTAAGAATTAAAAAGGAAAAATTAAGAATAGAGATTTTGGGGTTGTGTTTCGGGGATTTGTTGTAGGAATGTCGCATGCGGCATCTATGAAATTGCATTTATTAAAACAAGGACGCGACACGTCCCTACCGTGAATCTATCCTTCCAAGAATATCCTCTGCCTGAATTTCATTCATTTTCATAATTGCAAACCATAGTTTGCCCAAATCTTTGAGCGAGGCACCAACGTGGTAGACGTCGTCGTCCAAAATCAGAAATCGGTCGTGAGATTTTTTGTACCGCAAGACAGTAATTGGTCGGTATTGTGCATTGTGGCGGTCAATGTCGAGTTGCAGCTGTTCGCCAATGCTGTGGGTGTAAATGGTTGCCGTCACGCCGTTGTTTCTTTTCTCAAGCATGAGCAGCGTACTTTCGTCAACGTAGTTGTCAATCAGTACAATGCGGCGTTTTGCTGATTTTATCAGCCGGCAGACAAGTTCGTAGGCATCGAAAATCTGTCCGTCGAAAAAGATTCCTTCCACTGGTGGCAATGCGGTACGGACAAAGAAGTCAACTTGTTTTTGTAATTCATATATTTGTTTTGTGTGTTCTTGTAAAGTATATTCTATACGATGTTCAAAACCAGCAATATATTGATTGAAATTGTATCCTTTTAGAAGATACTCTTTTAAGATGCGGTTTGCCCATTGACGAAATTGCACACCTTGTCGCGATTTAACACGATATCCTATGGATAAAATCACATCAAGATTATAATAATCTACTTGATATGTTTTCCCATCAGATGCAGTTGTCGCAAAATTTGCGACAACTGACAAGCCATTTAATTCTTCACGCAAGGCATTGTTTATATGTTTACCAATAGTTTTCACATCACGACCAAATAATTGTGCTATCTGGTTCCTATTCAACCACACGGTTTCGTCGTTCATGCGAACTTCCAAACGGATTGTGTCATCGGGATTGTAGAGGACAACTTCACCAATCTGTGGTGCAAGCTGCTGTGTTGCAATGTCTTTCTTCATTTTTCCATATTTTTAATTAACGGCCTTAGTTCACCATCGCATTTTAGGAAATGCTTCGACTTGAACTTTGGGTAAAAATAGGAAAATTTTTTGATTGGAATGAAATTACTATATCAATTTGAAAAAATTGTGATTTTGTATAAGAATATGTTGTGCATTAATTCAAGTACAAAATCCCAATTCCCACCAACACGCCAATCAGCACAATTCCTTTTTTCATAATGTTCTTTTCTTTGAAAATCAATGCGCCTGCAAGGAATGAAATCAGCACATTGCTGCGACGGATTGCGGAAATCACAGCTATCAACGCACCAGGAATGCTTATGGCGTAGAAATAGAAGAAATCGGCACAAACGAGGAATATGCCAATAAATGGAATTGTCCACCGCCATTCAAATATTTTTTCGGTTCGTTTGGGATACCACACCAATAATGTGATTGGAATCATTAAAAGAAATTGATACACAGAGAAATACGCTTGGACTTCCATTTTAGGTATTCCGCATTGTGCAATCAAATATTTATCGAACAGGGCGCTGATTGAGCCGAGAATTGTTCCTAAAAAAATCAAATAAATCCAAATGTTGTGCGAAAAGCGAATGCCTTCCTTCCGTCCAAGCATTGAATACAGCAACAAACTCACAATGATGATTGTGATTCCGCACCATTGCGTTGCGCTTAACGATTCGTGAAGCAGCAACACCGCCCCAAACAACGTCCACATCGGCGATGAGGAACGAATTGGTCCAACAATGGATATAGGCAGATATTTCATCGCGTAAAACGAACATATCCATGACGACAGCACAATTATACTTTTGATAAAAATCAAAAACTGGTCGTGCCAATTCGTAAATGGAATGAAAAACAACGAATGTTCAAGCAATTCGGGTGCAAATAATGAAATGAAAATAAGCGGCAGAAAGATTAGCAACGATGTAGCAGACGAGAACAACAGCACAAGAACGACCACATTGTCTTTCACCGAAAATTTCTTGAACACGTCATACACGCCAAGAAACAACGCCGAAAATATGACTAACAAAACCCACATACTCTATTTCGCAACAAGCTGAATGACAGTGATTTCTGGTCGTGCCGCAATGCGAATCGGGAAAAACGTGAAGCCCAAACCTGCATTCACATAGAGCGATTGTTCGCCCTCGGTATATAAACCCCGATATTCGGGATACATTGAACGGGAAAGCGACAAGAATGGCAAATCCAACTGACCTGCGTGCGTATGTCCCGAAAGTGTCAATGGAATATCGGTGTTTGGAATCACTTCTTCACGCCAATGTGTCGGGTCGTGTGAAAGTAGGATGCGGAACATTCCTTCGGTACCCAGACTTGCCTTTGGTAAATCTCCCACGTGGGGAAATGGCGGACGACCAACATTTTCAACGCCGATGATGGCAATGCTGTCGTTGCCACGAGTGATTTTCTCATTTTCGTTTAACAGCAATCGCCAACCAAGATTTTGTTCTTTCTCAATCAGTCGTTGCAACGTGTCGCGAGCGCTCATCAAAAACGAATAATCGTGGTTGCCAAGCACCGAAAACACGCCGTCGGTTGCACGAATTTGTTGCAACAAATCAAAAAATGGATCAATCTCGCTATGGTTGTTCGTCACCAAATCGCCTGTGAAACAAACCACATCGGCATTTTGTGAATTAACAAGTTCAACCATTCGTTTCATTTGCTTGCCGTTCGGATTCCACGAACCACTATGAATGTCGGATATATGCACGATTTTGTAGCCGTCAAACGTTTGTGGCAAATTCGGTGATGCGAATTCAACCTTTCGCACGTCGTACTGGTACAATTCCACAAAACAACCATATAGCAACGTCACAAGAATGATTCCCGCCAAACCAGCACCAATAACGGTAAACGGTGCTGTTGGAATATGTATCAAGGCGGCAAGTCGGCCGACAAGAGCGACCAACGTGTAGGCAATTTTGGGTAATTGCAGACACAGCAACGCAAATCCTGCAAAACCAATATGACGGAATTTTGCCGTTTGGTCTGCTTCAAACGCAAATACCACCATCAACAGCAAAACTGCAATCTGCGGAACCCAGTATAACCACTGAAATCCACCCATAACCATGGGTTTCACCACCGTTTCGTAAATGTAGAAATCGGGTGAGAACAGAATCAGCAGAAAAATGAAAATGACGAACAGAAATTTCATCGTATCCATAAAAAGTAGAGACGATGTGCACATCGTCTCTACAATAAATTACAACGAAAACTGAGATATTATCTCATTTCTTTGTATTTGTTAATCAATCCGTTAGTTGAAGAATCGTGGCTTGAAACTGCGTCATTGTTCTTCAATTCAGGAAGAATCACGTTAGCCAACTGTTTTCCAAGTTGTACACCCCATTGGTCGAAACTGAAAATGTTCCAGATAATTCCTTGGGTGAAAATCTTGTGCTCGTACATTGCGATTAACGAACCCAACGTTCTCGGAGTCAGTTTCTTGAACAAGATTGAGTTTGTTGGGATGTTGCCTTTGAACACCATAAATGGAAGCAACATTGCGATGTCTTCGTCAGATTTTCCTTGTTTTTTCAATTCGGCAGTAACTTGTTCAGCAGTCTTACCCATCATAAGTGCCTCTGGCTGAGCGAAGAAGTTAGCCAACAATTTTGGATGGTGGTCGCCGATAGGATTCTGCGAAATGGCAGGAGCCATGAAATCGCACGGAATCATTTTCGTTCCTTGGTGAATCAACTGATAGAAAGCGTGCTGACCGTTTGTTCCCGGTTCGCCCCAAAGAATTGGACCTGTCTGGTACGAAACTTCTTTTCCGTTGCGGTCAACGTATTTACCGTTACTTTCCATATTTCCTTGTTGGAAATAAGCCGAGAAACGGTGCATATATTGGTCGTATGGCAAAATTGCCTCAGTTTCGGCACCGTAGAAGTTGTTGTACCAAATGCCAATCAACGCCAAAATCACAGGCAAGTTCTTGCTGAATTCCGTGTTGCGGAAGTGTTTGTCCATTGCGTGTGCACCTTCCAACAATTCTTGGAAATTTTCGAAACCGATGTTGCAAGCGATTGACAAGCCAATTGCACTCCACAACGAGTAGCGGCCGCCAACCCAATCCCAGAATTCAAACATATTGTTGGTGTCGATGCCAAATTCCGAAACAGCTTTTGCGTTCGTGCTGAGGGCAACGAAATGTTTTGCAACGGCTTTCTCGTCTTTTGCAGCTTTCAAGAACCAATCCTTTGCTGTTTGTGCGTTCGTCATTGTTTCAAGCGTAGTGAACGTTTTTGAAGCAACGATGAACAATGTCGTTTCAGGATCAACTTTTTTCAACGTCTCAGCCATGTGAGTTCCGTCGATGTTGGAAACGAAATAGCTGGTGATGTTCGGTTTCTTGTATGGTTTCAACGCTTCGGTAACCATAAGCGGACCAAGGTCGGAACCACCGATACCAATATTTACGATAGATTTGATTGCCTTGCCAGTGTAACCTTTCCATTCGCCAGAAATGATTTTTTCTGAGAAATCCTTCATTTGAGCAAGAACGCGGTTCACGTCGGGCATTACATCTTTTCCGTCGGAATAAATCGGCGTGTTGCTACGGTTTCGCAACGCAATGTGAAGCACGGAACGTTTTTCCGTCTTGTTGATTTTTTCGCCTGTGAATTCAGCTTCGATGGCATCTTTCAAGCCACATTCCTCTGCCAATTTCAGCAAAAGCGACATAACTTTTTCGTCGATAAGGTTTTTTGAAAAATCAACGAAAATATCTTCGAACTGTAAGGAATATTTTGCCGCACGTTGAGAATCTTTTGCGAACATATCCTTCATTTGAGTACCCTTGAACGTGGCGAAATAGTTTTCCAATTCTTTCCACGCATTCGTCTGAGTAGGATTAATAGTTGGTAACATTGTATCTTGTTTTAAAATTTTTCCAAAAGTATGAATTTATTCAAAATTATTCGCAATCTCACAAAATGATTTACAACAAAACAGCGACAGACTTTCAAATTCGTTATGTGTTATACATTGTAAATTGGGGATTAAAAACGAATTCTCATCTTTTACGGATTTTTTTAGCGGAATTTCTTGAATCAAGTTATCTTTGTATAATGGTATCTTGCCATTAATTAACATTGTAGAATATTGATACATAAGTAATTATATGACTCCAGAAGAACAAATTTCATCTTTGCGTGCAACGCTTCATCGACATAATTACAATTATTATGTGAAGCATAATCCTGAGATTTCTGATTTCGAGTTTGACAAATTGCTCAAACAATTGCAGGATTTGGAGCAAAAATATCCTGAATTCTACGATCCAACTTCGCCCACACTACGTGTTGGAAGCGATTTGAGTTCGGATTTCACACAGGAAGTCCACGAATATCCTATGCTTTCGTTGGCTAATAGTTACTCGAAAGAAGATTTACAGGAATTTGACGCAAGAATACGTAAAGCACTGGGAGACAGACCATTTACCTACACGTGTGAATTAAAATACGACGGCGTTTCCATTTCGTTGCAATACAAAAATGGCAAGCTCACCCGTGCGCTCACCCGTGGCAACGGAATCCAAGGCGACAATATCACAAATAACGCAAAAACTATAAAAACAATACCACTCCAATTACACGGAAATTTCCCTAACGAATTGGAAATCAGGGGCGAAATAGTTATGCCACGGGCTGGCTTCAATGCGCTCAACGAGGAACGGATTGAATTAGGCGAACAACCTTTTGCAAATCCTCGAAACGCTGCATCTGGTTCGCTAAAACTGCTCAATTCACGTGAAGTGGCACGGCGTCCGTTGCAGGCGAATATGTACTATATTCCCTCGGAAACACCAACTGATTCGCATTTCGAAAATCTTGAACTCGCCCGTTCGTGGGGATTCAACGTGCCTGAACTTTCGGAACGGTGTAAAAATATTGACGAAGTGTATGCGTTCATCAACAAGTGGGACACCAAACGAAAGGATTTGCCCTTCGACACCGACGGCATTGTTATCAAAGTAGATTCCATTTCCTTGCAGGAAGAACTTGGCATGACAGCAAAAACTCCCCGTTGGGCTATCGCGTTCAAATTCAAGGCGGAACAAGCCCGCACGAAACTGCTTTCTGTGGATTTTCAGGTGGGACGACAAGGGACAATCACGCCTGTGGCGAATCTTGAACCTGTTTTGCTGGCTGGAACCGTCATAAAACGGGCGAGCCTCTACAATGCCGACCAAATGCAAGAACTCGGCATCCGCATCAACGATTACGTGTTTATAGAAAAAGGCGGCGAAATTATTCCGAAAGTTGTAAGCGTTGATACGGAAGCCCGTGGCGAAGATTCGCAACCACTCCATTTTATAACGCACTGTCCAGAATGTGGCGCGGAATTGGTGCGGATGGAAGATGAGGCGAATTTTTATTGTCCGAACTCAAAAAATTGTCCACCACAAATCAAAGGAAAAATTGAGCATTTTGTGGGACGCGAAGCAATGAACATCGCGCTTGCCGGGGCGACTATCGAACAGCTGTATAATGCTGGTTTACTTAAAAATGCGGCTGATTTTTATACGTTGACATACACTGATGTGATTCAACTTGACCGCTTTGCCGAAAAATCAGCTAAAAACTTGATTGACAGCATACAAGAATCGAAAAAGGTGCCGTTCAACCGTGTTTTGTACGCAATCGGAATCCGTCATATTGGCAAAGCAAGTGCAAAAGTTCTTGCCAACAAATTCAAGTCGATTGATGCAATTCAAAATGCAAGTATTGAGGAACTGCAAGAAACAGAGGACGTTGGAGAAATCATAGCAAAAAGTATCAAACAATTTTTCGATGACGAAGACAATCGTGCGTTTATCCAAAAATTGAAAGACAACGGAGTGCAATTCGAGTTACAGGAAAAAGCAGCCGCAAGTAGCAACCTATTGGAAGGCAAAACAATAGTGATTTCGGGTACGTTCCGCTACCACAGCCGCGACGAAATGAAAGATTTGATTGAGGCGAACGGTGGAAAAAATGTTTCGGGCGTGTCGAAAAGTACAACGTATTTGCTTGCAGGCGAAGGAATTGGACCGAGCAAATTGGAAAAAGCACAAACATTTGGCGTTCAAATCATTAGCGAGGACGAGTTTTACGCAATGATAAACCAACAACCATCCACCGACGATGAAAATAAGCCGTCAGAGAAAGAAAATCCACCTTCGGGAAATCAGCAGTTATCGCTTTTCTAACAATTAATTTCTTATTCTCAATCTATTTTGAAATATTCACTAAAAGAAGTATCTTGCAAAAAAATAATTTAAACCTTAATAATATGAAGAACTTTCTAAATTACCTAATAACAATTGCATGTTTATTTGCAATTCCTTTTGTGGCTAATGCCCAACGAAACAAACAAAACAACACAACGCAAGATGAAACAATTATTTGGCGTACTGGTTCCTACCCTTTTACAGAGAAAAAAATAACGAAATCGCAACAAAAAGAAAAACTAGACTCGTTGATAAACTATGCTGATTATATTGTAGAGGGTGGGGCTCATAAGGAAGTATTAACCTTTAATGATGAAAATGGTGAAATATGGCACATCTTTGAACTTGAAATATATAATAAAATAAAAGGTTCTATACCCGAAAATAGTATTTATTTCTTATGGAAAGATCATACGCTTTATTATGATCCTCTTGATAAAACCCATAACTACTATAAAGAACTTCATTATTCGTTAATACCAAGTTTCATTTATTTTAATGATGGTATTTTTTTCTTGCACAAAAGTGAAATATCTGTGGATTTAATGAAACCTGACACTACAGTGTCTAACTATGCTATGTACTCGTATTATGACCAATCTTTTTCTGCAACAGAAAATATGCCAATGATATATGAGCCAATAGATTTGTATCAATGGGGCATTAGCTATAATGAAGTAGAATATTACTATGGCCCTTATCGGATGAGAATTAATAACAATCAATGGCAACTTTATGATTATCTGAAAGAGCAATGTAATTTAGAAATACCCGGATACAGTAAGACTATAGAGAAAAAGGCACTGTTGGATTCGCTTGTAAATGACACGATTATTAATGACATACAGTTTAAACAAAAAAATATCGACATAGAACAAGAAGAACAATTTAAAACATGGCTTAATGGTGGAAGAACAATTAAGAGAGAATCATTATTAAAATCAGCAAACACGGTCAATAGTGAATTATCTATGGATTACCAACATCTTGAGTGTACGGATACAGCTTGCTATTTTGTTTTTGACCTTAACTGTAAATATAAAAGCAATGAAATAGATACGGTATATCCAGATAATATTCTATTGTATTTTGAATATAACAATTTAGCGTTTGACACAAGTATTGTTTCACAAGGTAGCCTTAATCTTATAGGAAACTATCCTTTTTTTGATACTGCATATTACGAATTAGAAGCAGTTGACCATTACCTAAACAAAAATCAAGCCGCAATTCGTTTATCTGCGAAAGTGTTTTTTTCAGAAGAAAACGGTATATTCCAAACATACACGCACCGACGCCCAATACCTGTAAATGAGGATTTTACAATATGCCAAATTAGAATACGTGTACCTACCTCATCTCTAAAAAACTCAGATATAGATTATCAAAAGGTAGGTTTTAAGGAGTTATGGAATCATTTAGAACTCAATTTCAATTTCTATTCTTACACACCTGAAAATGCGAATTCAATATGTCTTGTTGATACAATTTCCCTTGCCCTTAATGACAGTTACATTATGGGAAAGGTTGATATCCACAACGTCGTTCCTTTAAACTACGACCATTTTTGGAGTGGGGGAGATTGTCTTATGAAGATTTCAGGAAAGGGATTTATGGAAAGGAAAAGACTTTCTGATTTTAATATAGATCCTATTATTGAGATGAAAAATACAGATGTTCATGATGGACAATATAATTATACGTATGTACCTATAGATTGGACGGACATAAAATTATGGACAGATACCTGTATAATATTGAACTTACCATCAATTGTTTATGGAAAACTTGGAGCAAGAAATAAAAATATTGGTTCTGGTAAGATTTATATAAAAAATCAAGTAAATAAGGAAGGACAATATTCTAATCCAATAGAAATTAAGTATTCTATACTAAATACAGTTTCCCCAATTTCTGTCATGGATTCTGCGACAAACTTATTTGCATTGCAAGAAAAACAGATTCCTTATTGGGCACGTGTTAATTGTTCTGATCAAATACAATTTGAGGTTCATAATTCTGTTTCAGAAACATACATTGAAAATCTTCAACGTGCATTTAATGAATGGAACAATGTTTTGGGATTTACGTTCTATTCTTTTAAGAGAGACGCAAATGGAAATATCAAAAGAACATCTATCAATGATTCTTATGCGGATTCAATTAGCATAATTTATTATGACGTAACTTATACTAACGCATTAGCAGGAGTCAGTCTTCCATCAATTACCAATAAAAATTATTTTGATTCCTGTAGTTATAATCAACAAAGTAAATATGCGCGACGAGAGATTGATATGTTCATTAATAATGCAAATATGCTTTATTCGAGCAAAAACGAGCAAATACATACATTTATACACGAATTAGGACATGGCATAGGGCTTGGTCATGTTCTCAATAAAGGAGATAATATGTATCCTACAGATACTATAAAAATCTCTTCAATTAAAGAAGGAACACGACTTGGAGCAGAAAAAATTTTTGAGATAAGTGATACAGTTGTCTGGTCTTGTCCCAACTTTGAAAATATATTATCATCAGAAACCTCTATTTGCCCTCCTGCCGCCCCATCAAATATCACCGTAAAAGGTGTTTCTAAAACACGAATACAGATAGAATGGGCTCCTGATATAAAAGCGACATCCTATACTTTGCGAAGAAGTCTTAATTCAAATATGAGTAATGCTCAAACTCTTACAATACCTTATAATGCAAAATCATATACAGATACATCACTAACTGCTAATACCCGTTATTATTATCAAGTTAGAGCAAATAACGCAAATGGATATTCAGCTTATTCATACGTACAAAGTGATAAGACAAAAAGAATATCTTCTAATGACTCTAACAACACCCTAAACGTACAAAACAATGGAACAACATCCATATCCATCCAATGGGAAGAGGAAACATCAACAAACGATGTACAACATTACATTTTAGAACGGCAAGAAGATTTTGGACAAAAATCGTCAAGCGACTTTCATATCATTGCTATTGTTGATGCCAATACCTTGTCTTATAACGACTATGACATAGAAGAAGGTGTAACATATAATTACAGACTCAGTTATACGACAGACGAAGATATTTCCCAATATAGTTCCATTGCATCCGTCACGCCCACTGAATACGACGAACACTCTATGATTTTGCCAATAAATAGATGTGTCAGACTATACAAGAACGAGTATTCTCCTTACTTAAATGTTGAAAACACCAATTATAATAATTACGAGTATATTAGAACTTGGAGATGGACTCACTCTGGTAAGCCAACATACGTTAGAGCATTATTCGACATTGATATTTCACAAATACCAAGCGATGCAATAATTGAATACGCAACATTAGAATTGAAAGGAGTTGATCATAACACAAATCTAACAGAACATAATCCTTCATATAAAAGCAATGCAAGTTGGCTTGAACTTGTTACAGAATATTGGGATGAGACACAGGTAACATGGAATACACAACCTGCGTCAAGTTCCATTTATCGTGTAGAATTGGAAAATTCTTCATCAAGAACCCAAAATTATTCTGTTGACATAACAGATTTAATATCAAGAATGATTTCCGATACATCTGTTCATGGTTTAATGTTACGATTAAAACAAGAAGAACGTTACACAAGAATGACATTTGCCTCTCCATTTTATAGTATTGATAGTTTACGTCCTTTTGTATCTATCAAATACAAAACAGTACCTATACGAACTATGGAAGCATATCCGCAAAAAGATGCATCCTTATATATAAGCGGCAGACCTGATCAATCTGATTATGAATATACATATTGGGGTGATAAAGAAATATTGATATGCCATGCATGGACAAATTACGGAAAAACCTTTAATACACGAAGTTTAATAGATTTTGACCTCTCCGAAATTCCATCCAATGCTACCATCATAGACGCAAAACTTGATTTACATTCTCCCTATCCTCAAACAAAAGAGTTATATAAACATTATAGTTACAATATAATGCATGATTCTGGATATAAATCCAACGAGAGTTTTCTTTGTAAAGTAACAGAACCATGGGGAGAAAACTCGGTTTCGTGGCATAGCCAACCTTCTTACGATACTACACAAAATGTTTTGCTACCACAATCATCAGCTCATTTCCAAGACTACCTTAATATAGATGTTACGCATCTGATACAAAATATGGTTTCACAACCAGACAGCGCATTTGGATTAATGATGGTTTTAAGAAATGAAAATAAATACGCAAGAATGTCGTTTGCATCAAGTGATTTTCCTGATATAACCCGTCATCCGCATCTCATTGTTAATTATAAAGTTTATCCAAACAGTTTACTGAAATCACACGACTTGAGCATTACTTCAATTTCGAAAGATTACAAATCCATGAAATATCTTGACGTTAAAACAGAACAAGAATTTATTGATTCCACAACAACAACCAACATTTCTATTACACCAAATCCGTCAGAAGGAATTTTCTTTATCAATTCTGATAAACCAATACAACTGGTATATATATACAATAATACAGGGTCACTAATGGAAACGAAAATAGTTCCAGACGATAGACAAAAATTTCTCATTGATTTATCAAAATATGGATGTGGTACATACATTGTTAAATTACAATTGAGAAATGGAGAAACAATTATAAGAAAACTTGTCGTTATTTGATTAAGAGGAAAAATCTATGGGACGCAAACTTTTAAAAGTATATGTTATCAGACCAGTGCGGAACTTCTGCCTGTATCATTTGGCACGGTTCATCGCAGGTTTTCGCTTTATAATTCCGCGCAAAGTTGCCGATGCGTGGCACGGTTTGTTGGCACGAATCGCCTATCCGTTTATAAAACCGCTCCAAAAAACGGTGGAAAACAACCTAAAAATCGCATACGGCGATGCGTATTCCAAACACGAAGCGTACAAATTCGGTAAAAAACTGCTCGTGTTGTTAATTCACTGTCTTACAGACTATATTTGGCTTTCGGGCAAAAAGACGAGAAAAGAATTTTCAAAATTTTTCACTGTTGAAGGCGAAGAATATTTGCAGGAAGCATATAATCGTGGCAAAGGCGTGTTGTGTATGGTTCCGCACACCTGTGCCTGGGAATTTTCTGCAATTTTGCCGCCAGTTCTCGGATATGAGACCTCGGCGGTGAGCAGCAAATTGCGTAATCCGGGACTTAACCAGTTCATTATCAACCTTCGGGAATCACGGGGTATGAAAAATATTTCGCGCGAAAATTCCCGTGGACTAAAAAATATATCGGTGAAAGAACGCTGCTACGACAAGCTCGTGGCTGCACTGAACAAAGGTGAATGCCTTATCATTATGATTGACCAAGACAGCGTGAACATTAAAGGCGAATTTCTGCAATTCTTTGGACATCGGGCGTATTCTCCGCTTGGCGTTGCCCGTTTGGCGCTCGACACCGAAGCGGCAATTGTGCCGATGTTCACCATTCGGAACAATGATGGCTCGTATGTGTTCAAAATCCGTCCCGAAGTGAAAATGGAAATCACTGGCGACCGCAATCACAACATTATCCATAACTCGCAGATTCACAACGATGTAATGGAGTCAATCGTTCGTGAATATCCTGAACAATGGCTGTGGTTCCACAAACGTTGGAAAACCACACCCGAAAGTTTGGCGTTCCACCTCAAAGTGCGTGCCGACGAATGGGAACTTGCCCGTCGCGCCGACCTCAGAAAACAAGAGGAAGAACGGATAAAAGAAGAACAACGCCAGCATCGCGAAGAACAAAAACAGAAAATCCGTAATTTTTTCCATCGCAAATGAAAAAGCATTTCCTATATATATTGGTAGCCCTTGCGCTCGGTTGCACCTCGTGCGACAAAAATCCGTACCACAAAAATGTGTCGAATATTCAAGTGGAATTTCAAACCATTCCATTCCATACCGATGTGGAGAACGTTGGTATGCAAAATGACGAAAATGGATTTCGTGAATTGCAGGAAAAATACGGCGCGTTTCTCGATACATACATCACCGATGTTGGTCGTTTGACAGAGATTCCCGAAAACCGCACCAAGCTGAATATTCTTCATACATTTATTATCAACAAATGGATTCAAGAATTGTATCACTTGAGCGACAGCGCACTACAGAAAAATCAACCAATGCTTGACAAAAAAATCACCAATGCGCTGAAATATTTCAAATATTATTTTCCAGAACGAAATATCCCCAAATTCTACACATTTATTACAGGTGTAAATTATTCTATGGCAATAGATTCCAACGTGATTGCAATCGGAATCGACAAATATTTGGGAGCGAAATGCGATTTTTACAATTCAATGTCAATTGAATCGTATATTCGACGGAATATGGTTCCCGAAAAAATTCCCGCCGACCTGATGCGCGCACTGGCAGAAAGTGAATTCCCGAATGCGTTCGACGAAGATTATTTGTTAGCGACAATGATTCAACATGGTCGCTATCAGTATTTTATGAAATGTATGCTACCCGACGAACCCGACACGTTGTTGTGGGGTTTCACCGCAAAACAATTGGATTTCTGTGAAAAATCGGAAAGTGAATTTTGGAAATATCTTATCAGCACCGAAAATCTATTGTTTTCATCGGACTATATGACACAAAAACGATTTGTGGAAGACGGACCGTTCACTATTGTGTTCACAAAAGATTCCCCAGCCCGTGTGGGACAATGGATAGGTTTCAAAATTGTGGAATCGTATATGCAAAATAATCCCCAAACGACATTGGAAGAATTGTTTTCCATCCGTTCGTCGAAAGAAATTATGAGTAAAGCACGGTACAATCCCAAATAATTCGTAAAAGTTCCGTATATTTGTTTTTCAATTACAAAGCATTTCAATATGAGCAACAATAATTATTGTGTAATAATGGCAGGAGGAATCGGGAGCCGCTTTTGGCCGCTCAGCACGTCAGCCACGCCAAAACAGTTTCTTGATATTTTAGGCGTTGGGAAAACCCTGCTGCAACTCACATACGAGCGAATGGTGAAACTTGTTCCGCCAGAAAATTTCTACGTGGTAACAAATGCGCAGTACGAAAAAACTGTGCTTCAACAACTTCCGGAATTGTATCCGTATCAGATTCTGAAAGAACCTCTTCGAAAAAATACCGCTCCGTGTATTGCATACGGCAACCACGAAATTCGGAAACGTTCGAAAAACGCAAACATAATTGTAACGCCTTCGGACCACTTGATTATCAACGAGGAAGAGTTTTTGAACACGGTTCGTGCTGGATGGAAATTTACCGAAAACAACGACGCGCTTCTCACGCTTGGCATAAAACCAACCCGTCCCGACACAGGTTATGGCTATATCCAACTCCGTGAGGAAGTTACAGAAATCAATGCGCATAAAATCAACAAGGTAAAAACGTTCACCGAAAAACCAGAACTCGACATTGCGAAAGTATTTCTAAAAAGCGGCGATTTTTTCTGGAACTCTGGTATTTTCCTTTGGTCGCTGTCGGCAATCGACAATGCGTTTAAAACATATTTGCCAAAGGTTTATGAACTATTTGAGGCTCAGTCGGAATTGTTCATTTTGGATGACATTTATTCAAAATGTCCGAATATTTCCATTGACTATGGAATTATGGAAAAAGCCGAAAATGTGTTTGTGCTGCAATCAAGTTTTGGCTGGAGCGACCTTGGGACATGGGGCGCGTTATACGAAAATGCTGAAAAAGACGAAAAAGAAAACGCAGTAATTGGAACAAACGTAATGGTTTATGACACAAAGAATTGCGTAATTTCTGTACCAAACAAAAAAGTTGCGGTGTTAGATGGCCTCGACAACTTCATTGTGGTTGATTCCGCCGACCGACTGCTCATCTGCAAACGCGAAGATGAACAAAAAATACGTCAATTTGTTAACGATATTAAATTTAAAAAAGGTGATTCGTACATATAAACTTTGCATTGCTTTATTGCTGTGTGCCTGCTCATTTTCGTTTGCCCAAACCAACGACGAAGTAAAACCAAACAATGCGTTTAAAATTTCAGGAACCGACATTCCTGATTCCATAATGCACGTTATGGAATATTGTACCGAAGTTTGGAGCCAATACATTGCTTCGGACGTTACGATAAACGTGAGCGTTTCGTTGCAGGAACTGAAACGAAATGTGAACGCATACGCCAAGCCGACGAATTATTATGCAATCGACGAAATCTATTATCCCGCAGCGTTAGCGGAAAAAAAGAAGGGAAAAAATTTGAACGGAACCGATGCCGACATTGAGGTTGTAATCAACAAAACAATGAATTGGTATCTGAAAACCGACGAAATACCTGAGTCGTTGCCCAAAGGTGTTTACGATTTAACCACCACTCTATTGCACGAATTGGCTCACGGACTTGGTTTCATCGGCAGCATCGACAACGTAAATGCCACAACATTGGCTGCGCCAACAATCTTCGATATGTTTGTGGTCGATTCCGCTGGAAAACAGATAGTTACCAAAGGGGTTGCTGGTTTTGAAGTTAACAATAAACAGCTCACAAGCGATAGTTTGTTTTGGAATGGAAACTTTGCAAAACTAATCTGTGGCGAAACAATTGAATTATACGCTCCAGAGAAATTCAACAGCGGTTCCACGGTGTATCACTTAAACGAAGTGAAATATCCAAGCGGTTCGGGATACGAATTGCTTACGCCTCAATTGGACAACAGCGAAATTTTCAGACAGCCTGACTTGGCTACAATCGCAATTCTTGCCGACATTGGTTGGAATGATTACTTCATTGCTCATAGCGAGCCTCGGAATAGTTCTGATTTTCAAGCAAATACAAAACTCTCGTATTCTATAAACGAATCGTTCCTACAAAAAGACAATCAAGCAATTTTGTATTCATTCGATGGCGGCAAACACTTGATAGAATTGATTCCTACATACAACGACGAAACAAAATTGTTCGAGGCCGAAGTTCCTGCTTTACAGTTCGACCATACAATTATGTACAAAATCCGTTCGTTGACAAGTGAAGGAGAAAATCTATTTCTGCCATCACAGGACGACGAATATTTTTCGGTGTATATTGGTGACGACAACGAAGCTCCTGTAATTGACCACAAACCAATTACATCAGCACGTGCGACCAAGAATGAGGTTACCGAAGATGTTGTTTTTACTGCGGAAATCGATGACAATTTTGAAATTGAGTCGGCATATGTAGAATATTATTTTTCGGATGAAAATAACACGGAAAAACTCAATTTCCCAAACACGTCGATTTGTAGCGCTACCCTTTCGTTTGCGCCCGGTTCAACATACTCAAAAGGCAATGTGTTCCATTATAGAATTGTGGCGGTCGATAAGGCGGGAAACACAAGTATGACAAACGATGGTGAATTTTACGAAGTAACATTCGAGGAACCACTTGACGCAGTACGTTTCTTTGTGACCAATTTCGACGACGATGATTCTGACATGTATTTCACATTGGATAAATTCTCTATTTCAAAAGAAAGCGGTTTCGACAACAAAGCGCTCCACACCGTGCATCCATACGCATACAGCGGCATCGACGGTAAATACAACCAATACACGGCAACAATCAAGCAGCCAATTATTCTTGCTTCAAATCCAGCAACACTTTCATTTGATGAAGTTGTGTTGGTTGAACCAGGAAAAGCAGGTGTGGAATTTGGTTCATTTGGATTTTGGGACTATGTGATTGTGGAAGGTTCGAAAGATGCGGAAAATTGGTACGCACTTGGAAAAACAGGCTGGGACAGCCAAAATTTCGCAGACTGGAAAACCCGCTATTATTCAGCAACGAAAAATGACGGCAGCAATGAAAATAGTCTTGCCACAGGCGACCAATCATTGTTTAAGAAACATACTATTAACTTATTGGAAAACAAATATTTCCGTACTGGCGACACTATTTTTGTCCGCTTCAGACTACAATCCGATGCGACCAACTACGCATGGGGCTGGACAATCGACAACATCAAGATTCAGGAACGGATGATGCTTGCTACCGACGAAGTAACAGACTATCCTGTGGTTGTGTATCCAAATCCTTGCACAAATACATTGTACATTGCTAATCCCGATGTAACTGTTGTAAAACTATACAACCAAACAGGAACACTTGTACGTTCATCCAACGAAAGTGCAATTGATGTTTCACAATTGAAATCAGGAGTGTACGTTGTTGCCATCACCAACAAGAATGGAAAGACTGCAATGCAAATGGTTGTGATTCAATAATAACGTTGTATAAATGGAAATAAAAAAAGGACTTGCGTTTACAAGTCCTTTTTTCGTAGCGAGAGGCGGGCATGATCCGCCGACCTCATGATTATGAATCATGCGCTCTAACCAGCTGAGCTACCTCGCCATGATTTTCAAATCGTTTGCAAAAGTATAAATAAATTTCACTCCACCAAGTTGTAAACGGAAAAAATTCATACTAACTAAAACAATTTATATTCTATACGAACCGATAGTGGTCCAAACGTTCTTTTTTTTTATTTTTGCTAATAAACTTGAAAAATGAAAAAAGCATTGTTTATCGGCGGAACAGGAACTATCAGTACCGCCATTTCTAAACTGATTGCTCAATCAAAAGATTGGGAATTGTTCGTTTTGAACCGTGGCTCAAGAAATTCCGTTCTTCCCGACAACGTGCGCTCCATTGTGGTTTCCGACGTGAACAACGAAGCCGAGGTTTCCAAAGCCCTCGACGGACTGTCGTTCGACTGCGTGTGCGATTTTATCTGCTTCGTGCCATCGCAAATAGAACGGGATTACCGCATTTTTAAAGGGAAAACGAAACAATTTATGTTCATCAGTTCGGCATCGGCATATCAAAAACCGCTCGGAAATTATGTGATAAACGAAGGCACACCGCTTGCAAATCCGTATTGGCAATATTCTCGCGACAAAATTGCCTGCGAGGATTTTCTGATGAAAAAATATCGTGAAGAACAATTTCCTATAACAATTATCCGACCAAGCCACACTTACGACGAACGCTCAATTCCGCTTGGCGTACACGGCAAAAACGGCAGTTGGCAGGTCGTGAAACGTATGTTGGAGGGCAAACCTGTCATTATCCATGGTGACGGCACTTCGTTGTGGACGTTCACCCACAACAGCGACTTTGCAAAAGGTTTCGTCGGTCTGATGGGAAATCCACACGCCATTGGCGAAGCGTTCCAAATCACGTCAGATGAATCAGTCACGTGGAATCAGGCATATCAAAGCATTGCCAACGCTCTCGGCGTGGAATTTAAGCCCTACTATGTATCCTCGGACTTTCTCGCTGCTGTCAGCGACTACGATTTTACCGGCAGTTTGATTGGCGACAAGGCAAATTCCGTGGTGTTCGACAACACGAAACTCAAACGCGCGGTTCCCGAATTCAAAGCAACCGTCCGTTTTGACCAAGGTGTGCGGAAAACAATAGAATTTGTACTCGCACATCCCGAATACCAACGGGAGGACAAGGATTTCGACCATTGGTGCGATACGGTAATTACCCAATTGGAAGAAACAAAAAAACGAATCGTTGAAAATCTGTAATTAACTCACTATCAGAATGAAGAAGTTTATTTGCATAGTTTCATTTTTCTGCATTGCCACATTTTCGGCGTTTTCACAAGGTTACCGAAATCCTATAATTTCGGGCATGGCACCCGACCCGAGCGTGTGCCGCGTAGGCGACGATTATTATTTGGTGACAAGTTCGTTCATTCAAAATCCAGCATTGCCGATTTATCACAGCAAAGACTTAATTAATTGGAAACTAATAAATTATGCCGTAACAGACGAAAATGGTCTTGACTTGAGCAAGGGCGAAGGAATGTATGCGCCTACAATCCGTTACAATCCCCACGACAGCACATTCTACGTGATTTGCACCAACGTAGGCGGTGGTCAAAATTTCATAGTTCATTCCAAACACCCCGATTCAACGTGGAGCAAGCCCGTATGGCTGACAAATCCACGAATGGGAATTGACCCGTCGCTGTTTTTCGAAGATGACGGCACTTGCTATATGCAATGCACAGGTGACAACAATATTATTCAGATAATGATAGATCCGAAAACTGGCGAAGAAATTTCGTCGTTCCATTACCTGACCGACGGACTTGGCGGTCGCTATCCCGAAGGTCCGCACATGTACAAGGTCGGCAATTATTATTATCTGATGATTTCCGAAGGCGGAACCGAATTCGGACATCACGTGAATCTGTTCCGCAGCGACGATATTTGGGGACCGTTTATGCCTGCACCGAATAATCCAATACTTTCGCACGTGGGAAAAAATGCGCAATCAAACCCGATTCAATGTACGGGACACGCCGATTTGATTCAGGCGCACGATGGGTCGTGGTGGATGGTTTTCTTAGCAACTCGACCGATTTTGTGGGCGTTTTATCCGCTTGGCCGCGAAACATTCCTTGCTCCTGTAGAGTGGAAAAACGGTTGGTTAACAGTGAACGGAAACGGCACCGTTACGGAAGAAATGAACGTGAAAACTCTTCCGCAAAACTCGGAAAAATCAATCTCGCAAAGAAAAAATTCGGTACGCGTAATATATGGATTTGAGCACGGAATTTTGAACGATTGGAATGCGTATCGAGTTTCACCACTGACAGTTGCGACAAAAGTTTCCGAAGGAATTGAAATCAAAGCGAGCAACGACTATGACGCATTCATTGGCGTTCGGCAACTGGATTATTATATGGATGCGGAAATAAAACTTGAAATCGCCGACTGGGAAGGCGAAGCTGGCATCTGCGTCCACCACGACGACGGCAAACGATACAATCTTGCTTTAGTTCGCGAAAACGGCAAAGCATTTATAAAATCGGAATGTTTGTTCAATAGCGTAAATCAAGTTCAAACCATTGAAATTGAGTCAAAAACCCACGTTGTATATTTGAAAATCAATTCACAAAAAGAATTGTACAAATTCTATTGGAAATACGACAATTCGTCAAAAGACAATGTTTGGCGCGAAATCGGGCAAATGGACGCCCATTTTCTTGCAGGCGGATTTTCGGGCTTGCTAGTCGGTCCGTATGCGAAAAAAGGAAAAGCAACCATCAATAGGTGTTCTTTCAAATATTATTAGTAACGAATGTAAAAATGTTCTGAAATAGTGGTAAATTATTCTCTATGTGGGCATAATGATATTTTTTATTCATACGAATATTTCTTTACTACACGTATGCGTTCTTAATAAAAAGTTGTATTTTTACGAAAGTGAAACAACATAAAATTAAAGAAAATGAGTGCATTCGAATTGATTAAACTTCCATACGCTGCTGATGCGTTGGAACCAGTGATTAGTAAAAATACGATTGAATTCCATCACGGTAAACATTTGGCTGGATATGTGAACAACTTGAATAATATGATTCAAGGAACTGATATGCAAAATCTTACATTAGAAGAAATAGTAGTGAAGTCGGATGGTGGCATTCGCAACAACGCAGGACAGATATTGAATCATAATTTATATTTCGAACAATTTTCAGGAAAGCCTTCGAAGACTGCACCAACGGGAGCTTTGGCTGATGCCCTCACCCGTGATTTTGGCTCGTTTGATGCGTTCAAAGATGAATTTCAGAAAAAAGGAGCGACCTTGTTTGGTTCTGGTTGGGTGTGGCTTTCGGCTGACAAAGACGGTAAATTGGTAATAACGCAGGAAACCAATGCGGCAAATCCGATTCAAAAAGGACTTTGTCCATTGCTTACATTCGATGTGTGGGAACACGCGTATTACCTCGATTATCAGAACCGTCGTCCCGACCATTTGGCAGCATTGTGGCAGATTGTTGATTGGAACGTTGTGGAAAAGCGTTTTAAATAACGTATGGACACAAAACAAATTGAAGCTCAGTTATTTGCCTTGGCTGATAGCGCATACGCCGCGTTCCAACGACCGTTGATGCCAACAGTCAAGGCGGAAACTATTATAGGGGTGCGCACACCCGATTTACGGAATCTTGCCAAAAATCTATTGAAAACAACCAACGTTTCGGGTTTCCTGCAAACCTTGCCGCATCGCTATTTTGAAGAAAATCAACTCCATTCCTTCCTTTTGTCGGGAGAAAAAAGTTTTGAAATTTGCGTGCGAAATGTGGAACAGTTTCTGCCATACATTGACAACTGGGCCACGTGCGACCAACTTTCGCCCCGCTGTTTTGCCAAACATACAGAACAATTGTTGCCATACATCGAAAAATGGCTCAACGCAAAGCACGAGTACACCGTGCGTTTCGCTATAGGAATGCTGATGCGTTATTTCCTTGACGACACATTTTTGCCCCATTACCACGAATTGGTTGTTGGCATAAATCGGGATGAATACTATATAAAAATGATGCAAGCCTGGTATTTTGCGACAGCTTTGGCAAAACAATACGAGGCGACACTGCCCATTTTGCAGCAGCATCGTCTTGCTCCGTGGACACACAACAAAACCATACAAAAAGCCGTGGAAAGTTTCCGCATAACTGACGAACAAAAAGCGCAGTTGCGCACTATGAAAGTCGTAGGGACGAAATAACCCATTCAAATTCGAATTGGAATTTCACCCCTCAATTGGGAATTTTACACCAAAATAGAATTTTTTGCGTATTTGGAAGGGTGCATACACCTTTTATTTTGAGCAAGAATTTTTAACTACGAATTTTGCAGAAATCAAAATTAAAAACTATGGCTCATAAGTATGTAGCGAGAGATTTCTCGAAATTCAAAGATGTTACAAGAATATTCGACATTCTTGAGTATTACAAGGATAACAATCCTCATCAGCAAATAGCTTTAGGTGGCAAAAACACTGGCACGTGGGTTACCTATGGTCCCGATGAATATCGTGAATATGCAAACAATATCAGTTATGCATTAATGGCATTGGGAATACAACCAAACGACAAAGTTGCCATTATTTCAACAAACCGCCCGGAATGGAATATGCTCGATATGGGTATTATGCAAATTGGCGCTGTGGTTGTGCCGGTTTACCCAACTATCGGCGAAAACGACTACCGGTATATTTTGAATCACTGCGAAGCAAAGGTAGTGTTTATGGAAGGTGCCGAAGTGATGAAAAAAATCACAGCCGTAAAAGATGATTTAAAAAATGTGGAACATTTCTATACATTCATCGATAGAAAAGAATATCCATATTTCTCACAATTAATTGATTTGGGTAAAGCAAATCAAAAACCAGAAGAACTTGAAGCCCGAAAGAAAGCCATTTCTCCAAATTCCTGTGCTACAATCGTTTATACTTCAGGAACAACAGGAACGCCAAAGGGTGCAATGTTGTCGCATAATAATATTGTAAACCAGTTGAAAGCTTTGCGTACAATTCCGTCGGCTTCTTCAACACGCGCATTGAGTTTCTTGCCGTTGAGCCATGTGTACGAACGAATGTTGGTTTATTTGTACCAATATCTTGGAATGTCGGTTTATTACGCTCAGAATTTGGGTACTATTGGAGAAAACATTAAGGAAATCTGCCCAACAATGATGACGTGCGTTCCTCGTGTGTTGGAAAAAATGTACGACAAGATTTACGACAACGGAAAGAAGATGAAGGGTCTGTCGAAAAAGATTTTCTATTGGGCTATCGACGTTGCCAAACAATATAGAATTGAAAAGAGCGACCGTCCGTTCGGTTATAATTTGAAACTTGCCATAGCAAGAAAATTAGTTCTCAACAAGATTGCAGCCGCTGTCGGTGGCGATTTCGATATTCTTGTGTCGGGTTCGGCAGCAATTCCTTCGCATTTGGTTTCTTTCTTCTGCGCAGCAGGAATGACAATGTTCGAAGGCTATGGAATGACAGAAACATCGCCAGTTATCGCAGTAAGTAACCGTAAAAAATATGGTCGCGAGGCTGGAACAGTTGGTCAAGCACTTGATGGCGTTGATGTTCGTATTTCTGAACGTGGTGAGGTTATTTGTAAAGGCCACAACGTGATGATGGGCTACTACAAAGCACCAGAATTGACTGCCGAAGTAATCGACGAAGACGGCTGGATGCATACCGGCGACCTTGGGAAATTCAACGACAGAGGTCAGTTGATTTTGACAGGCCGTATCAAATCGTTGTTCAAAACTGCATTTGGTAAATATGTAAATCCACAAATTCTTGAAGAACGTTTCTCTACATCGCCATTTATTGAAAATATGGTGGTTGTGGGTGAAGGTCAGAAATTTGCCGCTGCAATTATTTCTCCGAATTTCGAGTTTTTGAAATCTTGGTGTGCAAACCACAACGTGGAATATACAAGTCCAGCAGAAATAGTTAAGGACAAAACAATCATTGCCCGTTTCAAAAGAGAAATCGACACGTTCAACAAAGAGTTCGGCGATACAGAACAAATCAAGAAATTTGAGCTTGTGCCTGAAACTTGGGGAATGGAAAATGGCTTCCTAACTCCAACGTTGAAAGTGAAACGTGGCGTGGTAGCAGATCGTTACAAAGAAACTATTGCAAAATTGTTCGCTTAGGCAACATCAACGATTTCGTCTAAGTCAACATACCAAATATACCCTTTAGCGGTATAGCCCATAAGTGAGAGGATATTGATATATTCTCTCACTTGTTGTTTATGGCTCGTTGGTTTTTCTTTGGTAAATTTATAATCAATTATTGTTACTTCGTTTCCTTTGATGAGCATACGGTCGGGACGTTTTTCAAAACCACCTTGCAGCAACAATGGCTGCTCGGTGAGAACGCTGTCCCACGAATCATCGAACCAATGTGCCACACGTTCGTCGCGGAGCTTTATCTGCAATTTTTCAGCAATGGAGTTTTTCTCTTCTTGAGAATACAGTTCTGGCGGACAATATTGGTTAACATAGCGCGCAATATCATCGCCCGTGGTGATGTGTTCCAATATTTTATGCATCAACAATCCGTGTTCACGTTCGGTTTCCGCTATATTCAATTTTTCCACAAAATCCTTTGAGTTTCTGTCGGGAAGCAACTTTGTGTTTGGTTCCTCGCCATCAGCCACACACGTAATCGGATATGAGCTAAAATACTGAACAGCTTGTATTTTGCTTGGTTTGGAAGCCGCAGATGTACCATAACGGAAAGAATAATTTTCGATTGCAGCATCAGGAAAATCTTTCAAAATCGCATCAAAAACTTTCAATGCCGTGCTGTCCCGCGATGTGCATTTATCGAAAATGTACAATTCCTCGCGAGGTCTTGTACAAGCTACATACAACGTATTTATGGAATCGATTTCTATATTGAAAAGTTCGTTGACGTACTCCTCCTGCAACGTTGTTTCTTTTAAATTTCCTGAAAGACTCACTAATGGTAAATCTTTGTAATTTGTTTTATATAAGGCTGTTACATTTGGCATTCTGCGTCGTATAAAACGAGGCATCACCACCACAGGATATTCAAGTCCTTTGGAGCGGTGAACGGTTGATGCGCTCATACAGCCTGAAACATTTGCTTGTTGCAGGTACGTTTTATCCTGTATTTCGTTCCAATGCTCCAAAAAATGCGAAATGCTTGTATTGTTATTTTTAGAATACGTAAATATAATATCCTGAAAATCAGCAATAAATGGAATTTCAGTTTCGTTAGCCAAGTGAAATTCCTGAATAATGCTTTCGCAGGTTTCGAACAACGACATATTTCGTGGAATCGTCACTATAGGCAGTTCCTCGCTTTGTGTGATTTCTTTATAGAGAAAACTGAGTAGTTCGTTGAAATACGACTCGCTGGAACTTCCTTCAGGTTCAATCAATTTCTGTAAATATGTGGTTATGAATTGAATAGATGGGGCATTACTAAGAAGCAACGCCTCTTTGTTTACAATGGAAAACGCTTCCTTATAGGCTTCGTATTCCGGATTTTTCTTCTTTTCATTGAAAAACGAAACCAATTCGCCGATGTCGTCGTTGCGATAACACAGAAAAACAATGTCATCGGGTTTTCTGCCAGATTCGAGCAGTTTCAGAACCTTGTCGAAAATCGATTCTAACAGAAGGCCTTCCGTCTCTGCGTCAGCGACTTCTTTGTTCCCATTCACAATTGTAATTTCCACACAGCCGCCGTCGCCTTTTACAATGCCTTGTTTACAATCGCTGTAAATGTCACGGATAGTTTCGAGCTGCGTGCCGTTTTCGTTGTTGAACTTATTTTCCACATAATCGGCGTATGCTTCAAAAAATGTATTGTTAAATTGTACAATATTCCGCAAACTTCTATGATTATCGAGGATTGTATGTATTTGAGAATCAAAGTCTTTGTCTTCATGCAGATAATGGAGCAATTTCCAATCGCCATTTCTAAAACGATAAATTGACTGTTTCACATCGCCGATTATGAGCGCATCGTTAGACGAGCCTAACAAATTGGAAATGATTGGCTTAAAATTTTCCCATTGCATTTTCGACGTATCCTGAAATTCATCAATCATAATGTTTTCGATAGTTTGCCCAATTTTTTCATACACAAACGGCGTATCGCTGCCATTAATGATGGTTTTCAAAAATTTATTGGCAAATCCTATGAAGAACGTGCTTTCTTCCTTGCTGTATGTATCTAACTCATTTAGAATGTATTGCGAAAGAATAATACCTTGTTTGTGAGCCACAATTTTCTGTTCTGTGAGAATTGTTTTACGCTGCACGGAATCACTACCCGCAAGCGCATATAAATCACACATAATTTGTTGAAATTCAGATGCATAAAGAGCTTTAACCTGCGGTACTTTTTTTGATTGGGCAATAGTTTCCGCCTCGCAAACATCGCTTGGAAGCCCTTTCTGGAAATTCTTTTCATGCAACGGTCTCAACAGCAACATTTTACCACGGGAAGCGCCCTTAAAATCCGCATCTAATTGCAAACCTGCATGTTGTATCATCTGCAAGGCTTTGCCCGCAAGTTCCGTAACGGTTGCCGTGTACTGTGAAATGTGTTCTTCCATTGCATGAAACAGGTTCCGAAGATTTTGTATTCTCGTTTGTTGGTCTTCGGAATCATTGATGCAATCCTGGTATTGCTCGCTGAAAAAAATCTTGCTTTCGTTGAGGATTTCCCTCTTCAAATTCGTCGTTTTGTTTTCCTCAATATCGCTGAAAGCAAAATCCACAATGGTTTGGTGCAGTTCCTCGTTGTCGATGGAATGAATCAATAAATTTTTCACAAGATTCTCCAAAATCTCCTCGTTTTTGATTTCAACCGTGAATTTTGGAGGCAAGCCGAGGTCTTTTGCAAAACTTCTGATAACCTTCTGGGTAAACGCGTCAATGGTTTCAATATAGAAAAACGAATAATTGTGCAAGATTTCCTTGTATAGCCGTGAAGCTTTTTCCTGAATTTCGTCAAGCGAGAATCCGTCGGACTGTAATTCCTTGATATAATTCGCGTTAGGGTTATACGAAAGCTCGTATAATGCGTGGAGAATTCGGTTTTTCATTTCGCCGCAGGCGTTGTTGGTAAACGTAACAGCCAATGTTTTCCGATAATTTTTTGGATTCTTAAAAAGAAGTTGGATGTAATGAAGCGTGAGCGTATATGTTTTCCCTGCGCCAGCAGAGGCTTTGTAAATATTCAGCATACGAAAAAAATTTTCTAAATGTACCGAAAAGAGAAATATGTGTCAAGAGAAATTTAATCAAACCGTATAGCTTCCGACGGGCTGATTTTTGTTACCAAAACCGACGGTAAAATAAGCATCAACGAGGTAAGGATAAATGTACCAATATTGAGCAGCACAATGTAGAACACATTCAATTTTATTGGCACATACGACATGAAATATACTGATGGGTCGAGGGAGAACGGGTGAAAATAGTATTGAACCATACACAAGCCAATGCCAACAATATTTCCCCACAGCAAACCTTTTCCAATGAGCATACTGCCTACGTAGATAAAAATTTTTCGAATGCTAACGTTTTGTGCGCCAAGCGATTTCAGCACGCCAATCATTGTGGTTTTTTCAAGAATGATGACGAGCAGTCCCGTAATCATGTTCATTCCTGCCACAAGCACCATCAGCGCAATGATGAGCCATGCGTTCATATCGAGGAGCGACAGCCAGTCGAAGATTTGTGGCGTGGTTTCCCGCAATGTTTGAACCCGAAGTTTTTGAATGTCAGGCGAGATGTCAAAGCCAACAATATCCTGCACGGTTTCTTTTTGAACATCCAAATTTTTATAATCATTCAAAAACACCTCATAGCCTGTGCATTGATTTGATTCCCAATTATTTAAATCACGAATATGACGGATGTCGGCAAGAATGAAACGGTCGTCGATTTCGTTCAGGTGCGTTTCGTAGATGCCATGAACCACAAAGCGCCGTTTCCGAACTTTTTTATTACTGTCGTTGGGGACAAACGAGGTGGTGAATTTGTCGCCAAGCGAAAGTTGCAGCAAATCAGCCAATTTTCTCGAAATCACCACATTGTCGGTTGTGGTGTCAGCAGGAAAAGCAAGTATTTCGCCTTCAACAAGATTATCTTGAATGAATTTCCAATTGTACGAATCGTCGATTCCCTTCACAATAATGCCCCGCACGGTATTGTTGACCTTAACCAACGCTGGTTTGGTGGCATAAATCTGCACATGCGCAACATTTTTTTCATTGCGAAGCTCGGCGATGAGCGTGGAATCGGCACGAACCGGCAGCGATTCAAACGAAGTGTTCGAGTCGAAATTCACAATTTCTATATGCGACGAAAAGCCAAAAATCTGTTCCGAAATAGTTGATTTAAAGCCAACTATCACAGAAACCGCAATAATCATCACCGCAAGTCCCAAGGCTATCGCAATCATTGCAATATTCACGATAGGATTCGAAATTGCCTCAGAATTTCTGCGGGGAAGAATTTTCCGTGCTATATACAGTTCCGTGTTCATTTGTAATAGAAACTTCGCAAATGTATGAAATTATTGTGAAGACATCATTTCGCTTCCGATTTGAGATGTTATTTTCTTTTCGGCGCAATGGAAATAACTTAGTGAAGCCAGTCCAAATAATTTTCTGGTGTAATGACAACGGTTTCCTTTATGGGATAAGCTTCAAGGAATGCTTTTGGAAACCTAACCTGTGACTTTTTAGGGTTCCATTTCATTTCAAATGCAGTCATTGTTCCATCTGATTCTTCAATATAGTCAATTTCTTGCTGTTCTTTTGTGCGCCAAAAATAGCAATTGCAATAACGATGATTGTAGTGGTTGTATTTCATCCGTTCCGAAATCACAAAATTTTCCCACAACGCACCCATATCATTCCGCATTTCAATTGGCGAAAACTGCTGTATAATGGCATTTCGTATGCCATTATCGTAAAAATAAATCTTTTTTGCCCGTTTTAGTTCGTTACGCACGTTGCGACTCAGGCCATGCAATCGAAATATCACAAAACATTTCTCAAGCAAATCGACATATTTTTCTACCGTTTTATTGTCTGTTCCTATGGTTTGCGCCAATTCATTATATGAGACTTCACTTCCTATTTGCAATGCTAATGCAACAAGCAGTTTTTCCAATAACACAGGTTTTCGAATGCCCTCCAAAGAAAGCAAGTCCTGATACATATAACTGCCCGACAGATTTGTTAAGACATCACGTGGATTGGCGGCACTCACAATCACATCGGGATAAGAACCATAAATCAAACGCGATTCAAATGTCTGTCTGACACGAAGAATACTGCCATCATTATAAAGTTCCTGTGTGGAAATGGGATATAGATGATATTCAAACTTTCTACCAGTCAGAGGCTCGTTTAACGCACCCTGCAACATCAACGAAGATGAACCTGTCACCAACAATTGAACATCTTTGAAATGATCTGTTATCAATTTAAGTTTCAAACCAATACCATGAACACGTTGTGCTTCGTCAATCATAACAATTCGCTTCCCTGCAACTATCTGGCGCAAATCAACAAGATTTGCATTTTCTATGATTTTACGACTTTCCGCATCATCACAATAGATGGTAAGAATCTGTTCTTGAGAAATTTTTAAGTCGCCATCGCTTAATATTTGCTCAAAAAGAGTTGATTTTCCAACTTGTCTTGCCCCAATTAAAATGATTGCTTTCCCTTGAAACAATCGTTCCCGAATCACTTGTTGCAATTGTCTTTTTATAAGTGCCATAACCCTTTTGTTTTACCTACAAATATACAATTATATTTTGCAATCCCAAAAGTTTGCATACTTTTTAGGTTTATAATCCCAAAAATCGGTATGATTTTTAGGTCTATCGAAAATATTGGAAGATTTCTTACCTCGATTGCAAGATGTCGGTTATTGTAATTTCTGTTGTTTGCCAAAACAATTATTGTAAAAATCATATTGGAGAACCTGCGAGATATGCACGAGCCGTTTCACATCTATATTATCACGGCGGAGCATATCGTAAACCGACTGGCGATGCAGATTCAAAATGGCGGCAAGTTCCACAACGGTGATTCTCCGTTGTTTCATAACCTTGCGAATCTCTTTTCCTATGTGAACCTCCGTAGCCAAGTCTGCGAATAAAAATGACGTGAAACTTACATTCATTTTGAACGTGGAGGTATTAGGATGACCTTGAGTAAGCAAAATAAAAATAAGTCCACGCCAAACCGCAGACTTACTTCGTCAATCTTACTCAGTTGAAAGTTCCTAATTTTCCACGTACGATGACAAAGTCAGTATGTTATCTATCTCTATGTACTATTTCTTTTTTTGTTAAATTCTATTTTTAACAAAAGTACATAAATAAGTTGAAGAATGGATTAGCAAATGGTAAAAGTTTAAGAAACTATTTGCTTACGCCTATGGTGGGATATTGCTGTTAAGCCACTATACCTATCTGCATTTCGTTTTGAAGAAAGGAATACACATAACCAGAACTTTGGTAATAAAAAACAGTTTGTTCGTTTTGTAATCGCTCAAACGTATCGGAGTTATACCAAATTGTAAAAGTTGGTGTTTTGATAATAAAAAAACGGCAACCGACTATGGCGTCGTTGGGAGTGGGTTTTTATAATTTGCAAAAAGTCATAAATAGTGTATATTTGTAAAAAGAAAGTATGAGAGTATGCCTCAAGAACAATACAACATAGTAGAATATATCGTGTATTTCATTGCTGAATTTGCGAAACAATATGCAATTTCAGAGAAGAAGGCATTTGAATATCTGTATCGTTATGGAGGAATAAAGCTGATTGAGGATTTTTACGACGTAATGCATACTCAATCTTTCAGCGATATGGTGAACAGCACCGCCACATACTGCAAACGAAACGGAGGAGATTTATGATATTATATCATGGTTCAAACACCAACATTACAGAGATAGACCTACAGAAATCAAAGCCAAACAAAGATTTCGGGAGAGGTTTTTATTTGTCAGACAATGAAGAACAAGCCCAAAGGTTAGGAGCATTTAAGGTTGTGCTTGATGGCGGACAAGTAGTGATAAACAAATTCGAATTTGATGAAAATGTTTTGAGCTCCAAAGAATTAAAAGTGAAGATTTTCAAAGAATACTCAGAAGAATAGGCCGAGTTTATTTTTGCAAATAGGAACAACAAAACAGGAATACCGACACATGAGTATGATATTGTGTACGGGCCTATTGCAAATGACAAAGTTGGATTGCAAATATCAAATTTTGAGAACAAAATAATCACATTGCAAGAATTATTGGAAAGACTGAAATATATGAAAGGTGTTACGTTTCAATATTATTTCGGTACGGAACGAGCAATTCAAGAATTAAAAAGGATATGAATATTTCAGAGGAAGAATTCCAATATATGAAAAAACATCTCATAACAGAATTAGTGTCTGTTATTGTTGAACAAGAGCATCTTACCCCAGAAGAGGCTCTCAAAAAAATCTATACTTCGGCACTTTTCAAAAAAATCAACAATCCCGATTCTGGATTGTTTTTTCAAAGCCCTCGATACGTTTACTCTTATTTCAAATAAAAAACGGCAACCGAAATGGATTGCCGTTTTTCATCAAACTAATGTATTAATTATAAACTACCCGTACTAAACGTTAATGTATATCCATTTTGCAAATTACCTGTTTGTGTGCCATCGGTTGCATATAATTTATAACCATCAAGTTGTTCCATATATACGGAATATTGACCTATTGGCATATCTGTCAATGTCTTTTTATATCCTGAAGATACATTATAGGTTGTTTTTGTTCCTGTCGTAATATTGGTAACAACAAATTTATATGTTCCTCCATCTGAACCAGATGCATTGTTGTTTAAAACAATTGTGCCACTTTTCACTTCTTCTTTAATGGTGGTTGATACTGTATTAGCCCCTTTTGAACAATATTTATAATATGTACCGGATTCATTGTTTTGAGTATCGTTTATTACCTTAAAATAATAAGTTGAACTTGACGAAAGATTGTAAAATGTTACTTGTCCCTTTGAATCAGTATATAGAGATGAACCTATAATATTCTTCTCCTTCGAGTAGTCAGAAGAATTCCCATATAGTCGCACCGTTGCTCCCGAAACAGCATTTCCATTGGCGTTTTTTACTGTAATGGTTAAAATTGTAGTTTCAACAGTGTAATTAATAGTGTTTTCTCCCTTATCTAGGATGATTTCATCGTCAGCCGTATACTTTTGTCCTTCATACTCCAATCCGAAATAATATGTTTTACTTATGTCGAGATTCGAGAATGTTGCTATTCCTTTCTCGTTTGACACTATTACCGCAATTACTGCGTCATCAGAATCGTTGTATAATACTGTATATGCACCAGATAAATACGTTTGGGTCGTTTTATCATAAAGAGAAATTTTCAAAGTGGCATTTTTACTTTGTTCTTCCTCTTGCTTTTGTTGCTGCTCTTCCTGCTTTTGTTTTTCTTCAGGAGTTATGTCATCTTTTTTTGAGCATCCTATCATCAATCCCATTGCAAGGATTGATGTTGCCAATACGTAAATTAATTTTTTCATTTCTATAATATTTTTTGATTTATACTATTAAAATTTTTGCACTAATTTTAATTGAAGAGTAACATAATCAATTAATCCTGAATCTCCTGTAAAATTTTCTGCCAAGGGCGTGCTATAATTGTAACTTGATTCTATACCGAAACCAAATACGCCAAAGGTCTTATACATTTGCAACCCTAAACTTCCCCCGAATTGAAAATAATCGTTCCTAAACATACCATATGTGGAATATTGTGATAATTGACTATCCTTTATTTCTTCATCTTGAAATAATCCGAGCAATAACTGATAGTTTATCCCCAAGAAAAAACCACTATTTCCCAATTCCCAGTCATTCAAACCACCCAATCCTATGTTGAAAAATCTTGGGCCACTGGAATTCGAGCTACCTCCTACAAAGGTCAAATAATCATCATTTAAATTGAAATGTCCAAAATTAAAACCAGTCGTGAATCCGAAATTTTTTGTACAATTTCTTGAATACGATAATTTTAACGACACTCCAGATTCGTAAAAATCCTCAGCCCAATCTCCTACTGGGGAAAGGAGCCCAATGTTTTCACTAAATGTATTTTTCTTAAAGCTTTCTTTTTGTGCAAATGCACCTACACTAACAAATGCAACGAGTGTTGTAAGTAATATGATCTTTTTCATATTTTCCATATTTTAATATTGATAGTTGTTTGGGTTATTTTTTAGAACCTTCAAATCTGAATTTTTCATATTCTCCCTCCTCATCATCGGGGTAGATGTATTGTAAACCGAATTTAACAGTATTAGTAGAAAAACCACCATCAAAAATCTTGTTATCAATTGAATAGGATCCAAGTCCTTTCAATTGTTCTTCAGGATATTCTTCATCAGATGATTGATTCTCTATTTTAAAAGCCAATCCATTGGAAACTTTTTGTAGCTGAGTAGCTGTAAACCAACGCCATTCGGTATTATCGGAGTTAATTGTATAAAAATCTAAAGCGTTAGAATTTGAGCCATTTTTTTTGACAACAACAGTAAATGGGAAATCCTCATCGGAGCCCGAATACCATCCATCTTCTTCGCCATAATAATACCTATACTCTTCTGTCCATGTACCTTCGTATGTTCCCACATAATCGTCTCTAAAATCTGGGTCATCGTCTTTCCCTCCACAACCTACGAATGTTACCATTGCTACAATAGCAACAACTAATTGATACAATACTTTTTTCATAATCTTTGTTTTTAAATTTTACTTCTGCAAAAATCTGCATAAACAAAAAATGTTGGTGTAATTTATTGTAAGAAAGTTTCTTACAAAGTGTAAGATTATTTCTTACATCTTAAAGCGTATCTATGATTGCCACTTTGAGAATCTGCATTTTTTTAATGCAGTTTTCATCAAATACTGCATTTTTTTGTGCAAATAGAAGCAAACCCCTTTAGCCCCAACGCATACTAACCGTCGGGGCGATAGCCACTGCCTGGTCATAGTAACCCGCAGTAAGACTAATTCACTTTCACAGGGGTAGAAAAGAAATTATTTTTTTCAAACCTTAATAGACATTCGGCGAATGAATCTCGCCGACGCTGCCTATCAAGGATTTAAAGTTGCTTTCCAAACCCCAGTACAATTCCGAGGACGTTAGAAAACAACTCTTTGTTTTGTAAAATTTTCATTTAAACCTCAATAGACATTCGGCGAACCAATTTCGCCGACGCTGCCTATCAAAGATTTGAAAACTTGGTTGCCAGTGAATGGGTCGCGCCAATTATAACAACCTGTTTTCTGTTTGCAAAGAGGAAACACTTTTTCCCGCTTTGCAATAGTTTGCTGTAAGTTTGTTTCTTACAAGGTGTAAGAAAATTTAAAACTATGACTTGTTGTATGCTGTCTGCCCACTCTAGTAGAGCGGGCTAACTATATCGTTTTATTTAAGTTTTTTCTTTTCGGCAACCGAAAGGTAATTCTTGTTTGACACAACACTTCGTCCCAGTTCTTTCTCTGTCGCTTCACGGGCTTTGCCAGCAACGGTTCCGCCTCGTCGGGCTATGTTCTTACTCTCGCCGAATGTTTCCGGCTCTTCTTTTTCGGAAATTTCGGTAGTAACTCGTTCCCCCAGCATTGTAAAAATCAATTCTAGGTCATTCATGTGGTCGCGAAGATTTTGGTTCTTCTTTGTCAAGCCCTTGTATTCCTTATATTCAGAGGGAGTCATCCCGAATGTTGCTTTACTTATTTCGGCTGTGAGGATTGCAAAATCATGTTTCTCTGTAATACCTCGTTTTTTCCACTCGTCGGTCAAATTTTGACGAATGGCAATACCACGTAATCGCTTGTCAATCCAATCTTTGGGATACCCTTTCTGTTCATAGAGTTCCTTCATTCGTTCTTGTGCAAGTTCGGGATTCTCAATTTCTTGCAAACGCTCGTAACCCACTTGCGAGAGCCATAATTTGAACGGTTCCGCCTTGGGTGACGGAATAGATTGGATAATACGAAGAAGACCTTTCACATTAGCAGTTTGAACTTTACGACGTTTTCCATCGTTTGCTATCATTTCAAGGGGGGTACAAATTGTACCCCAGTTGGAATTTAATCCTTCATCACGTGAACGCATCTTTTTTATGTACTGCTTAGGGTCGTTGCTATCAGTCAATGCTTCAACCACGTCCACTACCGAAAAATACCATTGCTCTTCTTCCTCGTTCCATACAGAACGAATTCTTTTGTCCTGAAACAATTTAATATTATTCATAGATATTGCGATTAAAAATTTCTATGCAAAGATACCTAAAAAAACAATTCTTCCAAGGGGTTCGTTCGCTCTTGTCGTTTTATTGTGCCGTTATGAACATCAGGTTGGAAGAAACAGCATTGCAACCGAAAGATAGCCGTGCCGTAGGTACGCAGCAAAAAAGTTTAAGAATCGTTATCTATAAAAAACTATTTGCCAGATTTCCTTCTATTACATTCTTTGCAAAGCATTTGGCAGTTTTCGGCAATAGTTCTGCCACCAGCACGCCACGGAGTGATATGGTCTGCCTCCATTTCTTCTATCGCAAATTTTTTCTTGCAATTTGGACAAATTCCCTTCTGTTTTTCATAGACCTCTCGTTTTGTATTATTGTCAAAGGCACGAATATCCAGGTGATGTTCATCGCCATCCAACACGTAGGCGTAAATACCCGATTTCTTTTGAACGTCGGAATCTTGCATTAATTTTGCGACACGAATTTCAATTTTTTTCGCATCAAGTTTATTGTCTTTATGCTTGTTATAAAGTTCTCCCCACGCCACACCTTGCATTTCTTTGCGGTATTTTGTGAACGTGGATGTAACCCAGTTAATGACATCTTGAAAATAGTTCCAAAGGTTTTCAGCATCTTTATCATGCTGATGCTCAGACATATATTCAGAAACTTTTCCTTCGTTTAGCCAAGAAATTACTGTTTCCAAATACTCTTGACGAATACAAGAACCTTTCATGTATTTGCTACCAATTTTATATGCAACGCAATTGGTTTTAGAAAACTTTTTCTTTGCTTCGGTTACAAATGTTCCACTATACACAGCATTACGTAATTCTTGCTCCGTTAGGCGTTCGCCAGCAATGTTGATGGTGCGGAACCAATCAAGTTTTTCGCTTGCGGAACCCGTGCAGAAATAAATAGTTAGTTTATATTCCAAAATTTTCTTTTGCTTGTCGGAAGGAAGATTGCTAAACGTCATTGGATTTTTCTCCCCATCGAATTTTACCGAAAAATTACCCTCAATATATTCGCAGATTGACATCGTACGTTGTTGACCATCAATAACTTCGAATGTTTCGTCTTCTCGGACAGCCCAATACATTACGTTCAGTGGGAAGCCTTTACTCACCGTGCGAATAACCTCACTCTGTTGTTCTGGTTTGTAAATAAATTCTCGCTGATATGGCGGACGAATATCAAGCTTACCTCCGTAGGCCTTAACACCTTGTTCCTCATTGTTTTTGTAACCTTTAACAAGGTCGCTGATTTTTATTTCTCTCAATTTTATTTCCATAACAGTATAATTTATTTTCGACGAATAAGTATACGGGCATAAGTTTCTTTTTTGTTTATTGTAAACCTACGACCGTAATTGGGATTGTCTTCAACATATCTATCCATACCAACAATCTCAAATTGTTCAGGATTATATTTATCTAAAAATGTAATCGGAACGCCCATAACACCTTCGTAATCCATTGGTATATCAGCAACTTTATTCACATTGATAGCCTTATATGAATCGTATTCTGGATATTCTTCCGAGCTATAATGTTTGTATAGATCCAACTCCTCGTGGCGTTTTGCTATATCTAAATTGGTAAACCAACAGATATTACCCATACTACGCCATTTCTGTCCATTTTCATCTACCCAAAAACGAGTCTCTCTGGGCTCGTAGTAATCTGGGACTCTGAATTTTGCGAATGACAACGTACTACCTAACCAAAGTTGATTTGCCTTAATGTATGTAAAAATCTCCTTATATGTAATAGCATTCTGATTTCCGACAATCACAAACTTTTTTTGGAATGTTATCAATTGTGTTACATATTCACGAAACAGAGAAAACGGAGGATTCGTCACAACAATATCAGCTTCATTCAGCAATTCTATACATTCATCAGAACGAAAATCGCCAGAACCTTTCAAACGCGTAAGCACATTTTTGTCGTTTTGCAACAGATATTCAACATCGGCAAGATTAGTTGCTCCATCACCATTAAGATCGGACACTTCTGTTATAATAATTTTGTGTGGTACCTTTGTTTTTGAATTCGAGGTATTGTCTTCGAGTAATTCTAATTGAGTCCCTGCCATAGGAGAACCATCATAACATGTCGCAATCAACTTCTTCAATCCCAACTGGTTAAAGTTCATTGCAAAGTATTTGAAGAAATTGCTTTCGTAAGGGTCGTCGCAATTGCATAATACTATTTTCCCCTTAAAATGTTGCTTATAATAACGAAGTTCGTGCTCAATATCTGAAAGTTCTGTATAAAACTCATCTTCTTTTGCCTTACTTGCCGCATGTAAACTTTTGTTTCCTGCCATAATGATTGATAGTTTGCGCATTTACTATCAATCACCTTTGTTGGGCAAATAAGAAAGGTGTGGACCTTTCTACTCACATTCACGAAGGAGCCTCAGAAGAACCTCCGCCTATACTTATAGAATATCTCACACCTTAACAGCATGAGCATTAACGATTTATAAGTATAGTGTGAAGTAAAACTCCTCGTGAACATTGCTATTCGACCTATTCTAAGAAATCAGGTTCTGAGGCTTTTTTCTTTTGAATGTGAATAATAGCTAATGCTATGATTAATATTGTGTTATAAATTTTTTTATTTCTACATTATTACTTTATTTTGATTTACAAATTCCTTTGCCACCACACAAAAACGAGCAGCGTAGGATTTTGCGAAAATAGGAATAAAATTTGGAATTATCTACTTTGGCGTTGCAAAAATCCCTAATCTTTTTTGCAGGAAACGAAACTGGACTATCGGGGGAGATTCCTTGCCTCGCGTTGCTCGGCTGCGGAATCTGTTTCTCCGCTTTGCAATAGTTTGATGTAAGTTTGTTTCTTACAAGGTGTAAGAAAATTTCACTTTTTAGCTATCACAATTTTATTTTCTGTCACTATCACCTCGCACCAATCGGGCGAAGTAGTTGTTTGGGTTTGCGAAATGACCTGCAAAAAATCTTTGTGCAGCACTTCCGAAACGTCTTTCAGCCGTTCCACGTCGATGTTGGTACGTTTGAGCATATCGTACACCGTCTGGCGATGTACGTTGAGCAGTTTTGCCAATTCCGAAGCCGACATATCCTGTCGCTTCATTTCCGCTTTTATAAGCGAGCCAATGTGTAATTTATTCATTGTTGTAATTTTTTAACGTTAACACTCCGTTGACGTTTTGCGCAAAATCAACAATGCAAGAATACGCTCGGATTTGAGTAGGAAGGATGTAGGATTTGAAAATATTTTCACCCCACAACCCGTATAAACACTGGCTTGGCTAAAAAATTTTTGTAGGGCGTAAGAAATCGCCTTACAAATTCGGCGGATTTTCGACTTTTTGCTGAAAAAAGATGAAATTGAAATGTACTATTTTTTCGTAATCCCAAAAATCAGCACAATTTTTAGGTTTATTGAAAATCTTGGGAATTTTTAAGAAAATCTGGGCGAAATCGACGGTTATGTATATGGTGGGCACTATTCTTCGTCAATCTCAACTCGTTCAATGTAATACTCCATAGTTGAAAGTTTCTCCTCTGTAGAAAGCATACTTTTTATGAGCCGCATTGCGTGCCGTTCCTCAAAGTTAAGGTAATTCAAAAATTCAGGTTGGTTTTTGTGGATATCCAACACTTTTAAAAATACCATGTCCTTGTCTTTCAGAATTTCCTGTTGCTTGAATTCGTGGAGTTTATTAACGAATTTTCGTCGCGAAATCGGGAGTTTTTTCCTCTCCTCAAAGTAGAGTTGATAGGCCTCGTCGCTTATAAAGGCGGTTCGTTCCAGGCCAATTAAATGACGGATTATCTTCAATTCCGCTTCAATCATTTCCAACGGCTCGTTGATGTATTCGCTAAATGCCTGAAAATCTATTACTTGTCCGGAACGAATCAGTTTCATTGTTTCTCCAAATGGAGCAACCATTTCTGCCAATTTGGGATAATCAAACGTCCGTTCCTGCAATCGTTTCACGGGAACGAGGAGTTTGTCGTCCATACGGTTTATGTGGTCAAGATAGCAGAGCCGTCGTATTTTTACATATTTTTCGGCCGCCTCTATTGCTTTTCGAAACGAAGGATATATAATTTCAAATCCGTCGCTGTTGGTGATTTTTGCCCCGTTTGCCAAATCTACTCTAAACATACGCAATACAATTTTATTCTGCGTTATGCCACCTTTCGTATTCAACATATACGACCAACAAAAAACTGCGGGCAAACTTGCTCGCAGTGTGGTCGTAGGAATTGCACCATTAGAAAGGCAAGTAGCCCGCAAAGCAGGGCATCGCACTTGTATCTTTCTTTATTTGCATATTCCTGAAATTTCCTACGTTTCACTGCGAATAGACAAATAGCAAACGCTATGGTATTATGTTATTATTTCCTTTTCTCTACATATTTACATTATTTTGATTTATAAATTCCTTAACACCACACAAAAACCGAATGGTGTAAGAATATGCGAAAATAGAAATAAAATTTGAAATCAAAGAATTTTATTATTCATTTCTCCATTCTTTCATAAATTCGTCGAGAAATTGTTCCAAAAATTTATGACGGGGTTCTGCCAAAACTTTTGCAGTTGGAGTATTCATTAAGTATTTCAGTTTCAGGAGTTTTTCGTAAAAATGGTTGATGGTAGGTCCATTCGAGTTTCTGTATTCCTCGGCATTTTCGAAATCCTGTGGTTCAATTTCGGGATTGTATAATTCACGATTTTTATAACCACCGTAATGGAACGCGCGGGCAACGCCGATAGCGCCAATGGCATCAAGTCGGTCGGCATCCTGCACTATGGCACATTCTATCGACGGAACGCCGTTCACATTGAATCCACCTTTATAGGAAATATTTTTTATAATGTCGATGATTTTTGCGATTTCGGCGGATTTGAATTTTGCTTTCTTGAGAATATTTTCTGTCAATTTCAACCCGATAACAGTGTTTCCATTGCTGAATTTTTCATCAGAAACATCGTGGAGCAGAGCAGCCGCCTGAATAGTGACAACATCGCCGCCCTCGCTTTGGGCAATAAGTTCCGCATTACGCATCACGCGCAAGGCGTGGGAATAATCGTGGCCACATTCCGCATGTTGCAGTGTACGTTTCACCTCCGATTTTATATATTCTATCCGTTTATCGCAATCCATAGTTGTATGTATATGCCACAAAGGTATGAAATTAATGTGTAATGTTGAATGTTCAATGCTAAATTGTGTTCTATCTCATTTACCGCATCAGCACAACGTTTCCATATCGTTTCTTTTTGCCACGGCCAACTTCTACCCCGTCCCACACTTTTCCATCAATAAATGTTGCCTCAATCTTCCACACATATACGCCAGCTTCCATCATTTTACCATTGTAGCGTCCGTCCCATTCGCCAACAAACATTCCGTCACGAACCTCATTGGAATACCATATCATATTGCCCCAGTGGTCGAACACCGCCACCTCGCAAGTTTTTAGATTGAATCCTTTCGGCGCAAACGTCCGCACGCCAAGCGCAGGGTTAGCAGGTGCGAAAATATCGGGTATATACAAAGCTGAACTACTATTGATAAAGAAACATTCCGTGTACGTGTCCCTACAACCAAACGAGTTTTCCACGGTCAGCATTGGACAATTGTATCCATACGAATAATCCTCTTCCAAAATTGGGAGTTTTCGCTGTTCATATGGAATCACTGCGTCAATCATATCAAGTGTTTCGTTTTGGTGACCGAAATTCCACAACATAGAATAGGTAACTGGTTCCGCAACCAGAGAATCTCCTACTTTTCGCCACAGACTGTCCTGAACTGATGTGTTCACAAGTTCCGCCACGTTGCGTAAGCCTGGAATTGACCATGTGAAACTTGCTTTCGGTTTTTCCACAACCTTAACAAACAGCGTGTCGAAGCCTTCGCAACCAGCCCACGTTTGTTCATATACAGTAAGAGTGTCGTAGCCAGCGTGTGTCCAATCAACGTAGCGAACCGACGACGACATGGCATCCTTTGAGTAGTTCAGGTTGTCGCCTTTCACATCCCAATAATACGTACTTGCCGGAGTATATTGCGTATAGTAGCTTTCGGTTGTTCCAACGCACACACTGTCAACGCCAAACAATTTTGTTTTCGCACCCGGAGCGACTGTCAGCGAAATAGTGTCAGCCAAACTCACACAACCGTGTTCTTCGTCGTAGTAGTCAATATCGAAGATTTCGAAACGGTACGTTCCCGTGTCGAGCATCTGCTGGCTGGTGAATTTATATTTCGGGCCACGCATAGTTGGAGGAGCAATATTGTCCAAACTATTCCACGTCATATCAGGACTTCCAAGTGCTTGTAAATCTTTGATTTCATCGCCATGGCAAATCACTTTTGTGAACACAATCGGCGTACGTGCGCGTTTTTTAACCGTGTATTTCATTGAGACGGTATCGCTGTTGCACGACACGTTGTCGTATTTATAGCGGTAGAATGCTTTCACAACATATTCACCTGGATTTTTCGCTGCTTCGGGAACAAGTTTATGGTCTTCCGTATCGAGGTACGCAGTTGATTTTTTGCCGTTTGCGATTGACCATCCCACGAATGACGACTCCGTAATTGGCGGCACGAAGGCTGTTGCCTGAATAGTTAATGCCGAATCGTATTCACAGATAATTGTGTCTTCGCCGATTGAGAATGTTGGTTTATGAATCACGCGTAAAGTTACAGGAACTTTTTCGCTTACACAACCACGTTGTTCGCGAACAACATAGAACGTCACATCGTTGTTGCCAACAATACTCGTATCGGGAGTAAAGGTGTAACCTGTTGTTAGATATTTGGTTGTTTCCTCGTCGGCATACCATTTATCTATGCTCAAGTTTGTTGACAGCGTAGGAATGTTTTTATTGCCTGCACAAATGCTTGCCCCAATAGGATTTGGCGCAGTCGGTTGTGAATTGATGTTGAGGACGAAAATAGTCAACGGGCCCTCGCAGCCATTCATCGTTTGTGAGATATAAAATACTCTTGTTGACGGTGACATATCGGTAATTTGCATCACCTCATCGTTCGACAGCACCGTTGTTTTGTCCGACGAGTACCACGTGATATTTTCGCCAATCGCCTTTAACGTTGGAGCATCATCGTAGGTACATACTTGGTTTGGTCCCACAATTTGAGGGCTGTGCGGCAATTCCTTCACCAACAACGTAGCAGGTGATGTTTCGCCTTCGCAACCATCAGATGTCACAGCTGCATAATATGTGTATTCACCTGGAGATTCCACATACGGAACATATTTTGTTCCAACGCCCAAACCAATGCCGCCTTGCTTTTCCGCTGTCAAGTACCACGTAACAAACGAATTCTTTTCGACGTCAGATGTGACTCTCACGCTATTCGACAACAACGAGCCTGTGTAGCAAACCTCTTCACCTTCTGTTGAAGGAGCCTCGGGACGAGGTTTAACTGTATATTCCCCTTTGACAGCCTTACTGTAACACCCGTCATCGTAACGCAAAACCCATATTGAGTGTGTTCCAACCGAGTTGTCAAGAGGATTATATTTCGTGCCAATAGCATACTGCGAAACCGAAAGATTGTTTTTGTAATAATCACCAGGGTCTTCCTCGAACCATGAAAGTTCCCCAACGCCCAAAGCCACACATTCTGGCGTTTGCTCATCGCCATAGCAAACGGATTCTCCAACTCGTAATGTTGGCGGCAACACATCTTTTACAACTACTGTTGACTTCACTCGGTCAGGACTTGCACACCCAGCCATAATACCCTCCAAAGGTTGGGCGTTGTATTCTTCGGCATAGAACGAATACGTACCAGCTTTTGACAGCGATGGAGTAAACACTAAATTATCCTGATTCAATGTTTCCAACAACGCCCCTTCGGAATCATACACTCGGACAACAGATTTATCATTTCGATTTGCCCAATCGCCCAACGTAATGTGCAGTTCGGGTGCCGACTCATATACGCAAACCGAAGCGGATTCAATGGTTACGTTCGGAACAGGACACGGAATAATCCCAACCGTTGTTGAGTTTCGTTCACTTTCACATCCATCAACAAACTGGGACGCATAGTACGTTTTGTTGGTAACAATAGAACCTTTATCGGGAGTTGTCCACGGATTGTTCGTCGATGCGATACGCATATCATCGCTGCGGGCATACCATCGCATTGTGGCATTTTCTACCAAATTCAAACCTTCGAGCAACACAGGTCTATTTTCTGTAACGAGTGCATAATGATTTGACAATGATGGTGTTGGTACAAACCGAATTAATACTGATTGTTGAGCGCTATTGGTACAACCCCAAGCATCGGCGTAATTGTAATTAACAGTATATGTGTCGGTTACTTTTCCGTTAAACGTAGGATCAAGCGTCCCCGAAGCGGAATGCATCGCATTCGGATAATTCACAATCGACCACGAACCAGCACCAACGCCATTTTTATGGACATTTACCGACGCATTGAAAATAGCATCATTTTGGTCGTAGCAAACAATCGAAGGATTATCTTCATCCAAAGTAATCTCAGGCAACGGAAGAATTATCACCTGCGCGTATGCCATTTCACTCGGACACGTGCGGAGTGTGGTTGGTTCCACAGCCACATAATTCACATAGAAACCAACAGTATCTACTGCCGAAGATGAAACTGCATGTGCAAATGATGATGAAGTATTGGATACTTTTTGTTTTTCTGCCGTAAACCATTCCCATTCTTGAACCGCAACCGATGTGGAAGCCTCCAGATTGGCCACAACATCATCGCCCATACAAGCCTTAACATCCTCAACTACAGGAGCTTTGAACGGGCATTCCACAACAAGCACATCAACGGAAGCTTTCTCGCTTTCGCAACCATTGAGCGTTTGTGATGCGTAGAACGTGTGTTCTGTTGGCATATTGCCAGCCAGACCGACGTTCCATATCAAAGAATGATTTGAGCTAAACGATTCCACTTCGCTATTGAACCAATTAACTTCCGCGCCATCAAGAACTTGCGCAGACAGTTGCGGCGCACTGTTTTCCGTAACGATTGACGTATGACCAATAAGCACAGGTTCAGGTACGTATTGTACTGTAAGCGTCATCGAAGCGGAATTCTCACATTCTTTTCCATCTTTGTAGGTATATCTTACCGTATATTCACCAGTTGTATGTTCCTTAAAATCAGAGCGGAAGATACCAGAAGTTTCGTTGATTGCCGTTGGTTCATTTTCCACCGACCACAACCCCGAGCCAGGACCATTTTCGTGGAAATCGAGTTGTGAAACATTCATAAGAACATTACCTTCGTTGTAGCATATCAGTCTGTCTTCCAACACTATAGTAGGCAAAGGCAAGACCACAAGTGATACTTGGGCTTTTTGACTTTCACATAATTCGCCACTTTGCGGCTCCGTAGCCAAATAACTTACAGAGAACATTGTAGTTCCAGCATCTTCTACCGAAACCGAATGATGATACGTATTAGTTTCCTCATTAGCAATTACAGAGCCATCCGCATTGTACCAAATCCATTTTGCCGGCGTGGCTTCGTTTGTTGAAGCGGAAATATCAGTTAATGTTCCGTTAACACAAACAGTTTGCCCTTCGGCAGTTGGTTTTCCATACGGGCAGTCAACAATAGAGACCTTTTGTTCCACACGTTCGCTTTCGCAGCCGTTCACAGTTTGACTTATCCAGTAACTTCGTGTTGTTTTTTGAGTAGGGTCGATGTCAGTAATTGTCCACGGATTATCGTTTGAAGCTATTGTTGATGCAGTTTTTGCAAAGAACCAATTTACGCTGTAGTCTTTTGTTGATTCTATATTGTTGGCGGAAACAACCACAGGATCGGGTTTTGTTACAATGCCTTTGTATTCCGTCACAGTTGGCGTTTGAGCATATTCCACATCAACCCGAATAGTTTTCTCAAACGAACAATTTTTGGTGTCGGTATAAGAATACGTTATTTGGTACGAGTGGTCCCTATCTGTTTCGGAGGTTTGTTCATCATCTTCGAATGTTGGGTCGAAAATGCCTGTCAAAGCATCAATTCCGCCCGTTTTTCCTACCACGTTCCACGACCAAGAGCCTTCGGTTATTCCTGTTGATTTCACACCGTTTACAATTGCGGAAAGGGTTCTGCTACCATCGGCATAACAGAGCAGCGTGTCATTCATTTTAATGTCGGGAGCTTTATTAACCGTAATTGTTACTGGCGATTTTGGACTTTCGCATTCTCGGTCGTTAACGGCGGCGACTTTAGCTTTATAGCTTACAAAATATGTTTGCACAATCTCATTTTCAGCAGTAATGCCATGGGCAAATGAACTTGTTCCATTATCGTCGGCAACACTGTGCGAAGTAACCCCATCGGGTTCGTACCACAGCCATTCCGTTGGATTATCGCCAATAGCAGCAACGTCGGTCGAAGCCGTCAAGGCAGGCATAGTTTCGTCAAATTGGCAAGCCACAATCGGTTCTGCCGTAGGAGCATTCCACGGACAATCGCGCAAATCCAATTTTGCCTCAACCAAATCACTTTCACAACCATAATTGTCGGTCTGCGAAACCCAGTATGATTTTACATACGAAGACCTGCCCTCCACTTCTGTTTGTAATTCTTCTCTATTAGGCGTAAACGCCTTAGTGTTCGGTTCATTTAAAATCGTAGATTTTTGTTCATTGCCGTACCACGTGATAGTTTTGCCTGTGGAAACAGTCGTAGCCGACATAAAATCATCAGGAATCAAACTTATTTCGTCAATCAGCCATGTTTTATCAGCTGTTGTGGGTGGTTTTACAGCATGTGCGGTGACCTGTTTTGCCGCAATAGTCTGACATTGCTTTGTGACTGTGCCAAAAACATGGTCTTCCACAACCGTATATTGAATAGGACATTTTACAGAATTTTTTGTTCCAATTGCAGCTGATGGATCCCATTGTTTCAAATCAGCATCAAAACCAGCAACCCCAGTAATATTATGTAATATACCTGTTGCCGGAGTCATTTTGAATGTTACTGCGCCGTCAGCCACACAAACGTGTTCTGGAGCTTCAAAGGTCACTACAGGATTTGCAATTACCTTAATCATTACAGGGAGTCCACCTGACCAACAACCATGTTCGCTGTCGTATTCCGCGACATAAATTGTTCGTTCCGACGGAACTGACTTGTCGTAACTTGGCAACGACAACGACAATTTATTGTCCCATGCCGCATCGGCAGCATTTTCATCACGGGAACCTGTTGGATTAAAATCAAACCACGAAATTTTATTTCCCGTTGCAAGCGTACCTGCGGCTGGCGTTGCTGTCAGCACAACAGTTGCATCCTCATTCACACAATAATACACGTTATTGGCAATAGGTGTTTTTGCAGGGCAATCGGAAATTACCACAGTTGCGACAACATTGTCGCTATAGCACGTTCCCGATGAAATCTCACGCGTTTCAACAAGATTAAACGGATACGAGCCTTCGGGACTCGTTTTTGTCAATCCTGTAATAAATTCACTTTCAGTAGATTCGTTTGTTTCGCCCCGTTGCCAGATTATGCCATCGCCTGATGCCGAAATAATAGCCGTAAGATTTGGCTCCGCCGACAAATTTCCATCAGAACCACGAACTATCATTTTATTTACACCGCCATCAACAGTTGGTTTCGGTACGCTCACCACCGAAATCGTATGTTGTGCAGTGTTCGTACATTCAAATTCATCAACATATTTATATGTAATTTTTTGGTTGTCGCCTGCACCAACAATACTTGGATTGAATTCACTTGACAAAACTGCTCCACTGAATGTTCCATTTGCTCCCGTTGGCGAAACTGCAAGCGTGATTGGTTCTGCTTTAACACAGATTTCTGACGGATTTTCAGAAAGAAATTCCACATGCGGTAACGAGTGGACCGTAACAATTTTTGAAACTGCATTCACACAATTATCCTCATCAGTATATGTGAATGTAATCACATGTGAACCAATATTTTCCGATGATGGAACCAATGTTCCCGTTGCCGCATCAATAGTGGTGGTTTCACATGAAAACAGCGATGTACCGTTTTCTGGCGAAGCAGTAACAGCCATCGTCACAGGATTGCTGTTCGTTCCGCTTTCACACACATCGTTTTTCGAAGGCGTTAACGTCAATGTTGGCTTCGCCAAAACCTTTATATTCGCTGTTGCAGGAATTGTTGTTGTACAAGAACCTTCGGATTCCGGGGCTGTATATTCATACGAAATTGTAAAATCGCCAACACCGGAAGATGCAGGATTGAACACACCCGTCGCTTCGTCAATCACGCCTGTACCCGAAGCAGAGAAACGTCCCGTTCCTCCAGTTGGAGAAACCGATTCTACCAAAACTGTTTTCATTTCACCATCCACGCACACTTTTTCGTCAATGGAGATTGTTGCCGTTGGTATTGGATGAATGACTACGGTAACCGCTTCTGACGTTTTTTTACAACCATTTTCGTCTGTTACTTCCACATTAATGGAATATGTTTCCGCTGGTGTTGTTGGTAACAGCACAGGTGCAGGTATTGTTTGGTCGCTCAACACTTTAACCGTTGAAGGTGTATATGTCCACAATTGTGAACTGTACGAAACGCCGTTTGTGCCAAGTTGTACGGGTGTTCCCTTGCATGCACTATGAGTTGCGACAGAAATCACTGGTTCCGGCAAAGGATGAATGGTGACGGTAATTTTTGCGGTATCGCTGGCACAACCATTGTCTATTTGTTTTGCGCTATACACCATCGTTGCCGCTGATGTTGAGCTTGGCGTTGGAGCCTCATTCAGAGCGGAGCCTTCGACGTCGAACCACGCCAATGTAGCTGTTGATGTGGTTGCAACAGCAACCAAAGGCGATGTTGCCGCATTCACACAATATGAAATATGCTTATCGGCTACCGTTGGTTTTACAGGAATTGTGTGAACTATAATGTTCGTTTTTGCAACAGAACTCACACAATTGTGCGTGCTGGTATAAACATACGATACTTCGTGCGTTCCCGTCTGTGATGCGGTAAACAGTGCTTTTGTTTCGGAATTTTCATCTTCTACCGCATTTGTCCATACACCTGTTCCATCTTCACTCACATTTGCGGTCAATTCTGTGGTTGTTAGATTACAAATCTCACTCGGCTGCGCCGAAATCGTTACTTGCGGAATCGGATAAATCGTAAATGTTTTTTCAACAGGAACGGTATTCGAACAGTTGTTTCCGTCGGTCACAACCAAACCAACAGTGAATGTTGATGTTGTAATTGTTGGTGTTGCCAATGTCGCATTTTGTTTCGTAGCATTCAATATATATCCATTTGCACCGTCGTCCCACGTATATTTTGAATATTCTTCGGTACTTAAAGCAATATTAGTGCCTTTACAAACAGCATCAGCATCGGCAGTAATGGTAGGATTTGGCAAAGCGAACACGGTCACTTCGATTTTTGCCGTATCGCTGGCACAACCATTGTCGGTTTGTCTTACAAAATATTGTTGAACACCATCGTTATTCGTTGATGGTGTTGGGGCAACATTTAGCTCTTCCATTGTTGAATTGTACCACGTAAGCGTTGCTGTCGGGCTTGCCGTTGATGCGTTTAGCTGCGATGCAATTTTTCCGACACAATATTGGGGATGTTTGTTTGCAACCACAGGTTTTGCTGGAATCGCATAAACTTGGATTGTCGTAGTTGCTTCGTCGCTCTTACATTCGTGTTCACTTGTATAAACATACTTCACAACTGCCGCTCCAACCGTTGATGCTGTGAACTTGGCAGATGTTTCAGAATTTTCGTCAGCAACTGCATTTGTCCACGTACCAGTTCCGTTTGGCTCGCTCACAGTTGCGACTACATTTGTCGATGTTAAATTACAAATGCCTGATTCTGTTGCAGCAATTGAAGCCGTTGGTTTCTTGAATATTGTAATTGTTTGTGTTTCTGCCGCCGATGCTTCGCAATTATTTTCATCAACAACCGTCACACCAAACGTGTAAGTACCTGCCGCAGTGGTTTTTGCAATCACAGGAGCCTTTGCCGTTGGATTGCTCAGCACGTTAGTATTTGCGCCTGTCCACGTTTGCGATGCGTATGTCACGCCATTCAGTTCCAATGTGATAGCTTCCACACCGGTACACACTTCTGTTTTACTTGGTGTAATCACTGGTGTTGGCAACGGATGAACCACCACCGTTATTGTCGCTTTGGGGCTTTCACAATCGTTCACCGTTTGGGTTACCTGATACGTATATGTTTCGTTTGCAACATTTGTTGGCGGAGTTGGAGCAACAGTTGTTGTTGTGCCATCGGGCAAATACCACGTAAGATTTTCGCCCACAGCAGACAATTGCTCGGCAACTGCTCCTTTACAATATTCCACAGGATTGTCCCAAAGGGATACATCAGGAGCATCGGGTATTTTATGAACTATTGCGGAAACTTCTTCGGATGTCGCTGAACAACTGAGCGTTGAAGTATATGCCATCGTGTAGGTCAACTGTTCCGTAACCGTGGTTTCCGAAGTTACATTCTTTGCTACCGTCAATGTTTCCGACGAGCCAGATGATGTTCCTGACCACGAATATGAAGGCGTCCCTTCCCCAACGTTATCAATTGTAGCACTAAATGTTATGTCGCTGCCGCTACAAACTTCTTCTGGCTCGGCTTTTACTTCAGTAATAATTGGTTTTTTATAGATAACAACATTTTTGCTTGCCTCAGTGCTGGAACATTTCAATGTCTTGGTGGTTAAATAATACGTTTGTGCATCAGCAAGCGACACATCAGTCAACGTTGGATTTTGACTTGTGCTTACTGCTGTTCGTGCGCTGCCTTTGGTCCACTCATACGAAACTCCCGTTAAATTACTTGACCCACTCAATGCCACATCACTTCCCTCGCAGACAGGCGCAATATCACCAATCACAGCGGTAGGATTAGGATTTACAGTTATTGCTGTTGATAACGTGCTTGGCGACGCAACGCAACCATAGGAATCCTCTAATCTCACCAACGTGTAAATGAATTTATTCTGAATTGTACCATCTGTAATTGACGGCGCAGGAGGTGAAAATGTCGTTTCCGTGGCTGGAAGCGTACGTGCCGTATTGTTTTCCACGCCGTTTGCCGAAACTCTATATGTGAATTTATATGGCGGTTCGCCTTTTTCGAACGTATAAAGAATTTGCGGCATAGTTTGTTTTCCATAGCAAAATTCAGCACCGCCAGTAAGACTTTTAAGAGCTGGCGATTCCGCTTTGGTTAATTCTATTTCAGCACGTTGCCAACATTTTTGAGCTGTTGGATATGTTGCGTCACGTACTAATAAAATATATGTTCCCGCATTGTTGTATGTCACCATTGTGGTAGAAGTATTGTCGTGCGCGATGTCAACAGCATCAGCATCATCGCCAATCTCATCTTTGAACCACAAATAATCAAACGTTCCAGCTACCGTAGTCGCTTCCGAAACCGACAACGTGGTTGTGCCGTCCGGGCAGAGAACATCATCAGTATCAGTTGAATTTATTGATACAGCGGCAGGTTTTGTACAACTTACACCTTTGCAATTTAGTCCAACCATATTGGTAATAAAATAGGTAGCACACGCATCGTTAGGCTTTCCGTTCGTCGCAACTTGTTGAGCTACAGTCGCATTCTCGCCTACCACAACACGATACAATGTTTCTCCATCTTCCAAATCATCGCAATAATGAACCCGAGCACTTTCAGAAATAGTTGTCCACGTTGCGCCACCATTCACCGACATTTGCCACACATAACCATAATTCGGATATTCCGAAGCCCATGCGTCCAAACCGCTCAAGTTCACCATGTGGGGAGGCGTTACAGCACAATCAAAATTACTTAAATACTTGAGCGACGGTGTGTTATCAATAGCCAGAGAAGCTTGTGGAACTTTTTCTTGACAGATTGAGACACGGAAGTCATCGAAAATGACACGATTCCAATCAGCGCCCCCATTATTAAAAACTTGCAAATATACTTTTCCAGAATATCCTGAAGGTATTTCAAACGAAACCATACTTCTGCTCCAACCTGGAGCAGGATCACTTCCCCAAATCTCAACCTCATTTTCTCCCAATATATTTCCTGATGCACCAACAACCTTAAGCAAATATTTTTGTGTTTTCCACGTACCTAAAGCCTTTGAGACAAACGAGAAAATATATGATTTACAAGGACAAAATGGCCCACTAAGCTCTTTTTCATATATTAAATTAGAGTTTTGGCCTAAACAAGCATATAACATTGCTCCGTTTTGCAAACCAGAATAATCTGATATCCTTGGTTCGTTACAATAACTGTATTTGGTAACATATACATGGCCTAACTCAGAATCCCAATAACCATATTCTTCCCATGATTTTTTTATTGAATCCGTAGCAGATGCAATAATATATTCACCCTCCTTAAAACAATCACTTCCCGAATTTTGATGAAAATTTAATTTAATATCAGATGATTTTTTATACTCATCAATTTGTGCAGTTCCAAAATCCTCTTTCCAAATCGTCTTCAAATCGTCTTTGTATGAGCAATCTGGTTCAGGAGAAACACCAGCCAATGTGTTGGATATTGAAAAATACGAACAACCATTGCTTGGACCGCCATGTTCGGCAATATATTCAGCTTCGGATTTTGCATCAACATCAGAAGTTGCTCCGGTAATAATTACACGATAGACTTCACGTACACCAGTTGGGACTTCCCATTCTATGTTGTTCTTATCAATACCGCTTACTGGTTCTGGTAGATTTATCCAATTGACCCCATCGTCGCGTGAACGCTGCCACAAAAAATATACTTGGCTATAAATGTTTTTCCAGCTATCAAGCACATCCGACGGAACCGAAAAACGAGCCAAAAATGCGCATCCCGACGCACTTGTTGTACTTTCTTGTGAGACTGTATTTGTAGAAATTGTTGGGTCAATCACCTGCAATTCATCGTATCGATACAAAGAAATATCATCAATCACAAAATCGTTTCCACAACCACCATTTTTATGATTCACGACCTCCAATTTCAATTTATCTCCATCACCGGCTATGAATTCAACTTGATACTCACTCCAATTTCGCTCTGCAAATGGACTGGCAAAACCTTGTCCAGTGGTTCCCCAATCAACGCTTCCGTTTCCAGTAACTGGCATTTCCCATAAAGGAATGTCACTGGTTTCAAATGTTTTAACAATAATTGGATTTGCAGGATTTTTTACATTATAAACATTCATCGTTAGATTCGCTTTGGTAGGATTACCATCGCAAAACTCTGGATGAGTTATACTGGAAGCATATATCACAAAACGATAGTGACTATTTTGACACAAGTCAAAATTTATCTCTTGTTCGTAAATAGTTTTATCAAGACTATTATTTCCGACGTTAACCAGCAACATTGCACCTTTTTCGTTGCCAGTATGGTCGCGCCCAGCCATAAACCAGTTTGCATCCTTATTACAACGCTTATGACGTTTGATTGCCCACAATGTACTATTTACAATACCATAATACATATCATTTATCTGTGAACAATCTCCATCCTGCCCGTTTCCTGCAAATGTATGGTCAACAATGTGTTTGGAATTATCCGCAAAATCTCGGATTACTGTATCTTCCACTACACCGAAATCCTCACGCCACACAAGGTTCCAACTTCCTTGCGCCTGTGCGGTGCCAAAAGAACCAAGCAAACAAACAAACATCAATATGTAAAAAAACGTCTTTTTCATATATGCAAAAATCCGCCTCTTCCTTACTAATTCTTGACAAATATACATATAAAGTGTAAAAAATACACTAAGTATATTTAAAATTATACAAAAGGGACACAACAGGATTTTCCTACCATGTCCCTATAATTTACTTTATCGTACCAACGATACACTTCCGTATTTAACTTTTTTGCCGTTTCCAGCATCGAAACCTTGCCATACCTGTCCGTCGAGGAATGTGGCCTCCATCTTCCAGATATATACGTCGGACTGCATTGGCTTGCCGTCGTAGCATCCATCCCAATAGCCTACAAACATGCCGTCCTTCACTTCGTTCGAGAACCACAACAGGTTGCCCCACTTGTCATATACTGAAATCTCGCAAGTCTGCAAATTGAAGCCTTTCGGTTGGAATGTACGTACCGCATGTGCCGGGTTCGTCGGTGAGAATGCCGTTGGAACGTACAGCGACGATGACAGGTTCACGAACACACATTCCGTGTAGCTGTCGGTACACCCAAAGTCGTTCGTAACCGTCAATATCGGACAGTTGTAGCCGTAGAGGTAGCCTCCCTCGTGAATTGGGAAGTTTCTCTGGTTGAACGGAATAAGTGTGTCGATTTCTGACGGGTCGGAGCCTTGGTGACCATAGTTCCATGCCATCGTGTATTCGATTGGCAATGCAAGTGGTTCACCATTTTCGTCAGTTGTCCACAGGCTGTCCTGTACTGTACTGTCTTTCAATTCTATCATGTTCGAAGAACCTGGCATTGTCCAGTTGTAATGGGCAATAGGAGCAGGAGCGATTTTAACAATCAACGTGTCGAAGCCTTCACAACCAGCCCAAGTCTGTTCGTACACCATCAAGGTGTCAACACCTGGTTCCTGCCAATCGATGTAGCGCACCGAAGTTGACATTGCGTCCTTCGAGTAGTTCAGGTTGTTACCCGTCACAGTCCAGAAGTACTGGCTGTTTTCAGAATATTGCGTGTAGTACGCTTCACCAATTGAACCCATACATACCGAGTCGCGACCGAACAGTTTCGTGTGTGCACCAGGGGCAACAACCAACGAAACGGTGTCAACAATACTCATACAGCCGAGTGAGTTCGTCTCATCCTCTTCGTCGAGGCTGTAGATGTTCAAGTCGTAGATTTCGAAACGGTATGTTCCCGTATCAAGAACTTGTCCAGGCTGGAATTTATATTTCGGGCCGTGGAAATCCTCCGGCAACGTTCCGTCCAAGCTCTTCCATACCACGTGCTGGCTTCCCAATGCCTGCAAGTCCTTGATTTCCGAGCCTTGGCAGATAATCTTCGAGAACACGATTGGTTTACGGGCACGATCAATCAACTTGTAGTGCATAGAGATTGGCTCGCTCACACAGAAGATACCATCCGATACATATTTATATGTAGCTGAAATTGTGTAATCGGTTGCCTCTGTAACAATTCCATACGGTACGATAGTGTGATCAACACCATCGGTAACACCACGCATCACACCATCGGTTCTACCAGCATTCCACATCACAGTTGAAGCATCGTTGATTTCAGGGTTGAAGTTTTCTGCCTTAATTTCAGCAATGTCATCGTAAATACACAATGTGATATCATCACTGATAGTAAATGTAGGAGTTGGTATCACACGAAGTGTAACAGGAACTGTGTCACTAGTACATCCATTCTGAGTACGAGTCACATAGTATGTAACATCTGAGTTACCTACTTCGGATTGATGTGGAGTATGAGTGTAACCCTTGTCGATTTGCGTTGACATTAAACTGTCAGACCACCACATATCAATACTCATATTAGTAGAAAGTGTTGGGAAAATGGTATCGCCCTGACAAATACTTGCACCAGTCACCTTAGGAGACTCAGGTTTAGCATACACATTGAATGAAATCAATTTTGTAGGACCTTCACAACCATTCACTGTTTGAGTAGCGAAGAATCTCTTGATACCTGCAGTCATAACGTCCTTGTCAACAGTATAGACATCAGCATATTCCTCGTTGAGCGATGTAGTTAAATCCGATGCATTGTACCATTTCACATTTGAAGCAGGCACAGTGTTATCAAGCGGATTCAACGCCTTCATTGTAACTGGTTCGTCGTATTCGCAGTTCAATTGTTTATAGTCAACTTGTGGAGGCAGAGGCAATGGTTTAATCGTATAAACTACCGATGAAACGCCACCCATTTTCAAACTACTTTCGCAACCATTGACAGTTCTTGTAGCATAGTATGTATATTCGTCTGCCTCAGATTCCTTCGACAAATACGATACAGTATTCTTCGAAATAGGACGTGTAGCTTTATCATCAGAGTACCAATTGATTACATCGCCTTCTTCAAGGTTTACTGCCGTTACAGGCACATTACTTTCCTCGAAACAGATTTCTGCGCCTTCCAATTCTGGAGCATCAGGAATTGGCTTAATCGTATAGGTAGCAGATGCTTTCTCACTGTAACATCCATTTTCGTAACGAACCGCATAAATTGTATATTCATTTGGCTCACTGCCAGTTGGACTGAATGTCATCTGAACTGGAGAACCGTCAACGGCAGGAACGCCATACGCTCCTGGATCTTCCTCGAACCAGATTGCGCCAGAGCCCATACCATTGAATGTGGCTTTGAATGACAATTTATCCGTTTGACCATCACAAACCGCATCGGTAGCAGGAGTGATTGTAGGAGCAAGCGTTTCGTTAATTGTTACGGTTGTTTTAACCTTGCGGCCTTCACAACCTTCAGGATTTGTCAAGCCTTCCAACGGCAACGCGTTGTATTCTGATATATAATATGAATACACGTTAGCCGTAGCAACTGCATCTTTTGGATCGTATTTGCCATTTTCGTCAGCCGTTACGAAATCAGTTGCGTCGTTTGAAGTATAGAAGCGGAATTCAGATTTTGAACCATCGCGTTCGCTCCAATCACCAGTTGTAGCAGTCATTACAGCAGCGCCGCCAGCAACATCATACACGCAGGCTACAGGAGCATCAATGTTCACATTTGGAATAGGACAAGGAACCAAACGTACCAATGCTTCAGCTGCTTCAGAATAGCAGTCTGCCGAGCCATCGTACTGACGGGCATAATATGTTTTTTCTATTTCGCGGTCGTAAGGAAGACCTGTGCTCCACGTAGCGCCGTCGCCATTGTCATTCTTGTTTTTACGAACATCTGGTGTCATACCAGCTTCGTAGTCGAACCAATGGATTGACGCGCCATCAGCAACATCAGAAGTAACTTTTACAACCACATCATTCGTCTGGCTTGTCATAGCATAGAAGCCTTCGGTTGTTGGTTTTGGCAAATAGATAACTTTTATTGTACGTTCATTTTCGCCCTTACAACCTTTCACATCTTCCGCTTTAACGGTGATTGTATATTCATCAGTTTCTTGTGCTTGTTTCAACGTGTTGAAGTACGCATACGTTTCTGTTTGTGTAGAGAATGAATCATCGCTACCAGAAGTTGACCATTGCGTTGAAGCGATAGCATTCGAAACGCCTTGCCCGTTGTTACCTGGAGTTACCACAACGCGTACACGAGAATCACCGTCGGTAAAACATACTGATGCAGGGTCCTCAGCATTGAATGTCACAACAGGATTGCTGTGAACTGTTGAAGTCACCTCACGAGGAGCAGACCAGCAATAATCCTGACCTTTGTCGTAGTAAGCATAGTAACGAACATAGTATGTTGTTACACCAGCACTTGCAACATCCGATTGGCTGTAAGTTGATTCAGCGCCTTCCTCTCCTGGAATTTCGTTCAAAACATCAGCGGAAGCTGACCAACTCCATTTAGTAGGAGTAGCACCAGCATTCGCAGTTGCTCCCATACCATCGGCAAATGCAATACCTTCGCAGGTTTCGGCATCGGTAACTGTTTCAACCGTCCACGGACAGTCAACAATCATAACCTCTTGTTTCTTTCGTTCGCTCACACAACCATTAACTGTTTGCGAAACATATAATTCAATTCCTTCACCTTCGGTTTGTTCCGCTGGGTTGATAATTGACTCATCAACAGTCCAAGGATTAGCATTGTCGCTCAATTCATTACGAGATGTTTCAGTACGATACCAACTAACAACCGTAGGAATTTGAAGACCAGTGCCGTTTTCTATATTTCCAGCCTCCAAAACAACTGGGATAGGATTAGAAGTCATTCCAACGTATTTTTCAGTTGTTGGTATTTCGGCATATTCTACCGTGAATGCACGTTCAGCAGTGTTTTTACAGCCATTGCCGTCGGTATATTCAAAGTGGGCAGTATAGTTGCCATCGGCTGGTTCGCCGTTGTCCTTGCTGAGCGTTGGGTTGATGATACCAGAATTTTCGTCAATCAACGATGCCAATTCTGTTACCGACCACTGACCGCCTTCGGCACGAACGCCGTTAGCAGTAGCTGTTGCCATAAAGTCACCACCATCGTAGCACAATATGCCAATTTCACCGCCGTTCTGCGAAGTTCCAATCAAATCAACAGCCACAACTGGAAGTGCATTTACTGTAACAGTAACTGTTTTTTCAGGGCTCCAGCATTCAGCCTGACTCATTTTTTCAGCAGCCTTGTAGCTTACCTTGAATGTGGTCACCGTGGTTTCCGTAACCTCATTTGGCAATGCTGTGGCGTACGAACTATTGGTGTTTTCATCCTGGGTTCCTGCCGTAGCGTTAACCCAACGCCATCCTGTTACGCCCGCGGCTGTCGCATTTGACAAATCGCCAGGAGTTGCCTCAAGATTTGGCAATGCATCTTCGCTACAGATTACTATATTGTCAACATCAGGCGCTGCCCACGGACATTCTGCCAATATCAATTTAACCTCGGCTGGCTCGCTTTCACAGCTCAAATCGTTGGACACAACCTTTGTGCGGGTTACCCAGTAACTTACATCGTACGTTTCGAGACCGGCAACCGTCGCTGTCATATCGCCAACAGCATACGTTTTATCAGCGTTGTCGTCGCCAATCTTCGTTGACTTATTCTTATCGGAATACCATGTAACTGGCTGGTCGTTGGCTGGCTTGCTTGCGTCAGCCGTATAAGATGGAAGTGCCGGAATTTGGTCGGC
>Ga0247609_10000329_pt1 | contig 68331 bp, 49 predicted proteins | sample 172DNAGHGlowgp2_FD_193487 | JGI IMG/M metagenome (GOLD analysis project Ga0247609, IMG submission 193487) | Sheep rumen microbial communities from Palmerston North, Manawatu-Wanganui, New Zealand - 1728 DNA GHGlow gp2 | ecosystem: Host-associated > Mammals > Digestive system > Stomach > Rumen ...
TTTTTTCAGCGAATCAAGAATTACCGTCACGTTGCCACGCGCTTCGACAAATTGGCTCTTTGCTTTGAGAATTTCGTTTTACTTGCTTCTTGTGTTATTCACTTTTAATTTACCAACAACCCCTAATTGACAACGGGCGGGCGGCATTTTAAAATCGTTTCGATTGGAGGGGGGTTTCATGAACGACGACAATTTTAACAAAACAACGGAACAGCCGCCGCGCAACGAAGGTGACGCGCGCTTTGACGTGACTTCGCTGGACGAGGTGAAGGACGAAAACGGCAACGGGATTTTCCACATGACGCCGCGCTTCAAATGGATACTCGCGTTGTCAATCGTGATGATGATAATCGCGGGCGTGCTGATTTACTCGGCGTACAAAGACGCGCTTATCGTCGAGGTGTGGCAGTTGGCGATATGGTGCGTGTGCGAAATTTTGGCGTTTTACTCCGTCGCGACGCGGTCGTTGGCGGCGGTGGTTTTGAATTATATTTTGTTCTTCGGCGTGTCGCTGATACCGGCGTGGCAATCGATACACGAGCAATTTCAAGCGGTATTCAATCTGTTTTTCGGCTAAAAAAATTTCCCCGCAGTCTTCGCGACCGTCGGGGATTTTTTTATGGCTGATAGAATTCTTCCGCCTCCGTGACTAGGCGGCGTATAATTTCTTTGGCGGGTAAGATTTCTTCGATACGCGGCATGTATTCGCCCGTGAATACCAAGCCCGTCTCCAAATCGCCCTGTTGCGCCCGCGTGAGTGCTCTGACGATACAGAAATTGTGCTTGCAGGCTTTAAGGCACGAGTCGCAAGTTTTCGGCGGGACATTGCCTTCCATCACGCGCTTTGAAAACGGCGTTCGCACCGCTCTGCCGGGCAAGCCGACGGGGCTGTTTATCACGACGACATCTTCGGGCTTTGACTTTAGGTAATATTCTTTGAGACTCGGCGCGCCGTTCGATTCGAGACTTGCCGCGAAACGCGAACCCATTTGCACGCCGTTTGCGCCCATTTTCAGCACGTCGACAATATCTTTGCCCGTGAGGACGCCGCCCGCTGCTATTAAGGGGATTGTGACTGCCGCGCGAATCGGCTCAATCAGCTCGCGGACTGAAATATCCGTGCCGAGGTGACCGCCGGCTTCCTTGCCTTCGACGACGACCGCCGCCGCGCCCAGTTTTTGTGAAATCTTCGCCAGCTTGACGGAGGAAACTATAGGGACTATCGGCGTGCCGGACGCTCTGCCCAGCCCGAAAATATCACGCGAAAACCCCGCGCCCGCAACGATTAAATCGATGCCCGCGTCCATTGCCGTATGAACAATCCCTGCGAAATCGCTTGCCGCGACCATGATGTTTATCCCGATTATTCCGTCGGTTAAGGAGCGCGCCAATTTTATTTCGTAGCGCAATTCGTCATGCGCCATGCCCGACGCCGCGATAAGCCCGATGCCGCCTTCATTGGCGACCGCCGCCGCCAGCCGCGCCGTTGACAGCCGTATTGCCATGCCGCCTTGCACGATTGGGATTTTTGCTGTCTTGTTGCCTATTTTCAGTTCCGGTAGTTTCACGAACCATCCTCCTAAGGGAAAAGGGACAAGGGACAAGGGGTAAGAGTTTTGAACTTTGCCCTTGTCCCTTAATCCTTGTCCCTGAATCAAGCGTTGGTTTCTCCGTCTATGTATTTGACGACATCTTCCACAGTCTTGATTTTCTCGGCTTTCTCGTCGGGGATTTCAATATTGAACTCCTCTTCGAACGCCATAATCAATTCGACTATGTCCAGAGAATCGGCACCGAGGTCGTCGACGAAAGTGGAGCTCATCTGAATCTCGTCCTCTTCGACGCCAAGCTGCTCTTTGACGATTTTTTTTACCTGTTCAAACGTTGACACGCATGACACCTCCTTTCCAAGCCGCGTTCACATGACAAGCCCGCCGTCTACCGACAAGACTTGACCGGTGATATACGCCGCTTGATCCGATACCAAGAACGCCACTGCATTGGCAACGTCTTCGGGAGTGCCCATCCTTCCCGCAGGTATCTCTTGCAACATTACTTCCTTGACTTTTTCCGACAAAGCGGCAGTCATATCGGTGTTGATAAGCCCGGGCGCGACCGCGTTTACCGTCACGCCGCGCGACGCCAATTCACGCGCCGCCGATTTCGTGAAGCCGATAATGCCCGCCTTTGCCGCCGCGTAATTCGTTTGGCTTATGTTGCCCTTGAGCCCGACGACGCTTGACATGTTGACGATACGCCCGCTGCGTTGCCGCATCATAAGCTTTGTGACGGCTTTGGTGCAGTTGAACACGCCCTTCAAGTTCGTGGCGATAACTTTGTCGAAGTCGTCCTCGCTCATTTTCAGCAGGAGATTGTCGCGGGTTATGCCGGCGTTGTTTATCAGAATGTCCAGCCGTCCCCATTGGTCGACAACCTTTTTGACGAGCACAGTCACCGTCGCGAAGTCGGAAACATCGCCCTGCACGAGCATTGCCGTGCCGCCCGCCGCTTCGATTTCGGCTTTGACAGCCTCTGCCTTTGCGCTGTTGCTTGCGAAATTCAAAGCGACCTTTGCTCCGTCAGCAGCAAGCCGCAGGGCTATCGCACGACCTATGCCGCGCGACGCGCCCGTTACGAACGCTGTTTTGCCCGTTAAAACTTTTTCCGTCGCACTCATTACAACCTTTCGCCTCCCGTTTGCAGAATATAGCACAAAGATTTCAGCTTGTCTACAATTTTTAGGGACTGTGGAATAGCGACCGAGGAACGGTGGTCAGTCTTTGATGAATTCTTGCAGAGCCGCGTAAAGCTGTTCGGGGTCGGCGGGCTTTGTCAAGTGCGCGTTCATGCCGGCTTTCAAAGAGCGTTGTACGTCCTCGTCGAAAGCGTTGGCTGTCATTGCGATTATCGGCACAGTTTTGGCGTCGGGGTGGTCAAGCGCGCGAATCGCCGCCGTCGCTTCAAGCCCGTCCATTACCGGCATACGAATGTCCATTAAAATCGCGTCGTAGAAGCCCGGCGGCGACGCTGCAAATTTTTCCACGGCGATTTTGCCGTTCTCGGCGTGGTCGGAAATCATGCCGCGCATTTCCAGAATCATCATCATGATTTCGGCGTTGACGGGCATGTCTTCCGCCACGAGGATTTTGCGTCCCGTCAAGTCGACGACTTTCTTTTCGGGCAAGATTTGTTTCTTGCGGTGAAACGCCTGTTGGAATTCGTAAAGCGCGTTCGTCGACGCAAGCGGTTTCGCCATGAAGGTATCGACGCCGGCTTTTAAAGCCTCGTCTTCGACTTCGTACCAATCGTAAGCCGTAAGCACGATAACGGTCGTGTCGTTGCCGAGAATTTCGCGGATTTGGCGTGTGACTGCAATGCCGTCCAGTTCCGGCATCAGCCAATCGACCAGAATCAAATTGTAATCGTTGCGGCGGGCGTGGCGCGTCTTTATCAGCTCAAGTGCCTCTTTGCCGCCCGCGCAGGTGTCCGCCTCTATGCCGACTTCGCCGAGCACGGATTTGGCGTGTTCGCGAGCAAGCGGCTCGTCGTCGATAATCAGCACGGAAAAATCTTGCGGGCGCATTTCGCGAGTGTCATCCGAATCGGAGCGCGCCGAATCCTTCAGCGGCACGTTGACTTCAAAAATCGTCCCGACGCCCTTTGCCGAATCGACGGTTATGGAGCCGTTCATCATCTGCACGATATTTTTAGTTATCGCCAAGCCCAAGCCCGAACCGCCGTAGCGCGAAGTCGTCGTGTCGTCTTCCTGGCTGAAGGGCTCGAAAATGCGCGGCAGATAATCTTTGTTAATGCCGACGCCCGTATCCTTGACGGTGAAGCGGAAGTTCGACTGCCCGTCGTATTGCGCGGTGCATTCGACAATCAGCGTGACTTTGCCGCCCGCGTCCGTGAACTTGACGGCGTTGCCCAGAATATTTATCAGCACCTGTTCAAGCTTCGTGTCGTCGCCGATGTAATATTTGCCGATGTCGCCCTTAAGCTCGCATTCGTAGGTTAAGCCTTTGTCGCGGCACTGCGCGTCAATCAGCGTGTTAATCTGGTAGACGAACGAAGTGAAAGAAAATTCTTCGTTGCGGAAACTCATGCGCCCGCTTTCGATACGGCTCATGTCAAGGATGTCGTTTATAATCGTCAGCAAGTAGCGCGCGCTTGAGCCGATTTTTTCAAGATAGCCCTTAAGCGTCGGCGTCAAGCCTTTGTCGTGCAGAGCAATGTTGTCCAGCCCGATTATGGCGTTCATGGGCGTGCGAATCTCGTGGCTCATGCGCGACAGGAAGGCGGTCTTCGCGACATTTGCTTGACGCGCCTGGTCAAGGGCGGCTCGCAAGCGGTTGTTCTGTTCGATTTGCTTGCGTTGAATCGCGGTCGTGTCGCTTTTCAGCAGGATGTAGAAATCTGCGCGGGGGTCAATGGCGTAGAAGTCCAGCCGCTTATAAAAAATTTCGCCGCCGATATTGCAAGCGATATTGACGACGTAAGGTTCGGCAATCTTGAGCTTGGCGCGAATCGTCGAGAGTTCCAACGCGTCGATAAGATTCTTCTTGCCGTCGTCGCCGACAAGCACGGGGACAACTTGATTCTTGAGGTAGTCCGCATAAACGCCTTCGCGGGTCGTCGGGAAGATTGAGCCCTTGCCGATAAGCGCGGCGTCGCCGACAACCACGCTGTATCTGTCGTTGGCGAGGTAGGCAACCATATCGAATTGCCGCGCCAAAATTTTATCAAGCAACGCGCCTTCGACCTTTTCCTTGCCGGCTTCCTGCTCCGCGATGAAAATTATAATCTCGTTGGTAATCGGGTGGCGCGTGAAGACCGCACGGTAGTTGACGTAACAATAGTGTCCATCCTTGCGCCGCGAGAACAGATACATTGACAGTTGCGTTTCGCCGCGCAGGAATCGCGCCTTGATGTTTTCCGGATCGAACGTGGCAAGAAAACTTTCGCGCTCCTCGGCAATCGGGTAATTGACGGCGCGCAGATGAATCAGTTCGGAATACGGGCGAATCACGGAGTCGGTACCGAACAAGTCGCGCCCCTGCATGTCTTCGATTTTGTTGCGGGTGAGGTTGGCGCGGAACATCGACAGCGTCCGTTCGTTGGCTCGATAGAAATTGTCGCCGATAGTCATGTAAGTCGCCCGAAGTCGTTGCGCGTAGACTTTCAAGCTCGTCACGTCGAAGAACGTGCAATAAACGTAATGCTCGCCGAAATCGTCAATGAACGTGTAGCTGACGTTGCACCAAACGATTTGCCCGTCGGCTGTGACGTGGCGGACAGTCAAGTCCTTGGTGCCTTCCTCGGAGACGCGGCGGCGTAACATGCGTTTGACGGCAAGGCGGTCGTCGGGGTGCGTGAAGATTATGACGCTGCGATCGTTCAGGCGGCTCAGCGCGTCTTCAACTGTGCACTGCATGAGGCGCGCGAAACCCTTAGACACAAAGACCGCCTCAAATCGTCCGTCGGCTTTTTCGCGCAACAAAAGTGTCGCGCCTTCCACTTGCCGAATCAGGCGCAAAAAATTATTCCGCGCAGTTTGTTTTTCGCAGTCGGAGATGTTTCGCAGGACGAAGCCGACGTAAGGTGCAGGCAGATTTTTCAGCGGTGCCGGTAAAATTTTTTCGCCGTCAAGCAAATTGTTTTCGTTGACAAGTGCGCCGACAAAATCACTTGCCTTGCCCGCGTCGCGCCAAAATTGAGCAAACGACTCATTACCGAAGACGATACGATAATCGCGCAAGGAACCGTCCGCACTCAAAACAGGCTCGCAAATAATTATGCTTACAGGCAGCTCGTCATACTTGGCCGTATCGAACGGCAATGAAGAGGTCATGAAAATATCCCCGCTCTCAAAAAAATTTGACGGTCGAGATTCGTTTTGAATCTCGCCGCCAATTATAACAGGTATTGTCCAATTACGCGAACGTTTTTTCACAACCGCTTGAACGTGTCCGAAATTATTTCTTGACTTTGACACAGGCAGCAAATTTTTCGTGATTCGCTTTGACGACTTCGTTGGTTGAACTTTGCTCAGCGGCAAGGTTGATGTACTTCCACGCGTCTTCGTATTTTTTCTGGCGGAAGTAGGCGACGGCAATGTCGTTGTACGCGTCGGCGTTAATCGTTTCTATGGCAAGCGCGGACTCGTAATCTTTTATCGCGCCCTTGAAGTCGTTCTTGGCAAGCTTGAGCCGCGCGCGATTGTGCCACGCGTCAACAAATTTATCGTCGACGTCAAGCAGTTTGTCGTAGGTTTTAACGGCGGCTTCGGGCTTATTGATTTTTTCCTGCGCCAACGCAAGGTCGAAGAGAGCTTCTTTGAGTTCGGGCTCGGTTTCCAACGCGGTTTCAAAGTCGGCGATTGCGGAGTAGAAATTTTCACGTTCCATGTTGACCAGCCCGCGATAGACGTAAGCCGCAACTTTGTCGTCTTCAAGCAGAACTTTCAAGTCGGCAGCGTCCATTGAGGCGTCGGAAGCGTCTGGCAGTTGCGCTTGAACCCACAAGTTCAAAATGTCTTCGCCGTAGTGATTGCCGGGGACAGCCCACACGCCGTTGAGTTCCGTCCACTTGGTGAGCTTGCCGAAGATTTGCGGACGGAATTTTTTTATCAGCTCGTAGCGCGGGTCGACGACTTCAACGCGGGGCGGACGCTTCGACGCGTAGGACAGCAGGTGTTGAATGTGCGCACGAACGCCCAGTTGCGGCGTGGCAAAGAATTCGCCTTTGACGCCGCCGCCCGTCGTGCCCAGTCCGCAGAAGTTATTTTGTTCGGGAACGACGTCACCGCCGTAAGCCCAAACGCCCGTCTCCTTAATCGCCTGACAAATCGCGATGTCGGGGCGAATGCCTTCGCGTCCGCCTTCGACGTAGTACAAGTGCACGATTTGCTTGACGGTGCAATTGAGCTTCGGGTTGGGGTTGCGCTTGTTGATGTAGTTTACCATTTGGTCTTGCGTGGCGACGGGCTCGCCCATTATCGGCACGTCGGAATAGTTTTCGCGCAGGACTATCATCGGGTTGCCGTGGCGCGGTGATTCAACCAGTTCAATCTTTTTGAGTTGTCGCTTGTTGAATTTGACTTTCGGTTTTTTCTCTGCGGCGTCCGCGCAGGCTGTCAGCGTCAGAATCAGCGTGACGATTAATGCGAGGCTTAAAAATTTTTTCATGCGGCGTATCTCCTTACACGTTGAAGTAATCGATTTTCATTGCGCGCTTGACGCGATTGAGAACCTGCGACGCCTTGGCGCGCGCTTTTTTGGTGCCCTCTTTGAGGATGTCCATGACTTCGTCGGGACGCGCCTCGTATTCGGCATGACGGCGGCGAATCGGCTCCAATGTCTCTTCAAGCACGCCGCGCAGATATTTTTTGACGGCGACATCGCCGAGCCCGCCGCGTTGATAATGTTCCTTGAGTTCGGCAACCTTGTCGGTGTCGGTCGCGAAGGCGTCAAGGTACGTGAAGACGACGTTGCCTTCGACGTGCCCGGGGTCGGTGATTTTGATGTGCGTCGGGTCGGTGTACATGTCCTTAATCTTGGCGGCGACGGTCGCGCTGTCGTCGCTGAGGTAAATGGCGTTGTTGAGGGTCTTGCTCATCTTCGCCTTGCCGTCGACGCCGGGCAAGCGTCTGCAAACCTGACTTTGCGGCAAGAAAATTTCGGGCTCGACCAAAATCCCGTCGCCGTAGAGCTCGTGCATCTTGCGGACGATTTCGCGGGTCTGTTCAAGCATTGGTGCTTGGTCTTCGCCGACGGGGACAAGGTTCGCGTCAAAGGCAGTGATGTCCGCCGCTTGGCTAACGGGGTAGCACAGGAAGCCCGCAGGTATGCTTGTCTCGAAATTTTTCTGCGCAATCTCCGCCTTGACGGTCGGGTTGCGTTCAAGGCGCGACACCGTGACGATGTTCATGTAGTACGCCGTCAACTCGAACAGCTGTGGGATTTGCGATTGAATGAAAATCGTCGACTTTGCGGGGTCAAGCCCGACGGCAAGGTAGTCAAGCGCGACGTTCAAAATATTTTCGTGCACCTTGGCGGGAGTGCCCGCGTGGTCGGTGAGAGCCTGCGCATCCGCTATCATGATGTAAATCTCGTCGAATTCGCCAGAATTCTGCAGGCGCACGCGTTCGCGCAAGCTGCCGACGTAATGACCGAGGTGAAGTTTGCCCGTAGGGCGGTCGCCCGTCAAAATTATTTTCATGCTGAAAACTCCTCTGCTAAAAATTTCGTCGATTATAACACACGCCAGAAATTTTTCATACACGGCGCAAAAAAAATCCCTCCGCCGCAACGAAGGGACGAAAATTTTTGATTCAGTTCGTTGATGTTGAAGTTTCTTCCGTGACTTTATTTTTGCCGAAAAGTTTCTGTACGATATGCTGAACCACGACGAAGAAGACCGGGATTAAAAATATTCCCAGAAACGTCGCGACAGTCATGCCGCCGACGACAGCCACGCCCATGGAATTACGCGCCGCCGAGCCCGCGCCCGAAGCTGTCGCCAAAGGAACGCAACCGATTATAAACGCGAACGAAGTCATGAGTATCGGGCGAAGACGCAAGCCCGCCGACTCCAACGACGCCTTGACCGCTTCCATGCCTTTGTCCGTGCGCATCTTGGCGAATTCGACAATCAGTATCGCATTCTTCGCGGCGAGACCCATAATCATGATAACGCCGATTTGCATGTAAATGCTGTTTTGGAAACCGGGATTGCCGACGCCGAAAGTATTCGTGTAGTAGTTCAGGACGAATTCGGAAAGCAACGCGCCGAAAATGCCCGTGGGAACAGTCATCAAGACGGAGAACGGCACCGACCAACTTTCATACAGCGCGGCGAGGCACAGGAAAACGAACACCAACGCCAACGCCATGACTTGCCCCGTCGAGCCCGATGCTTTTTGCTCTTCGCGAGATTGCCCCGACCATTCGACGCCGAAGCCCGTAGGCGCGACTTGGTGAACGACGTCCGTCAAAGCCGCCATTGCTTGCCCCGAAGAATAACCTTCGGCGGGTTGCGCTTGAATCAGCACGGAGCGTTTGCCGTTGAAGCGCGTGACTTGCGTCGTGCCGGTGTTCATTGTATGGCTTATCAACGTGTCGAGCGGAACGAATTGCCCGCTTGAGCCTCTGACGTACATAAATTTCAGCATGTCGACTTCGCCGCGAAAGTAAACGTCCGATTGCATGACGACCTTGTACGTGCGCCCGAACCTGTCGTAATCGTCGACCTGCATGCCGCCGAAATTGACTTGCAACGCGTTGTAAACGTCCGCGAGATTCACGCCGAGCATTTCGATTTTTTTCTGATCGAGTTCATATTTGTAACTGGGTGAAGTCACGCTGAACGTCGTATTCACGCCTTGCAGTTCGGGACGCGTATTTGCCGCGTTGACGATTTGATCTGTGATGTCGGAAAGTTCGGTGTCGGAGTGGCTTTCCTGGTCGATAAGTTGCATTGTCAAACCGCCGACTTGACCGAGACCCGGCAACGCGGGCGGGTTGGCACCCATTACGAATGCTTCGGGAGCCGCGCCGTTGCCGACAATAAAGACGTTTTCAATCGCGGCAGCCACCGATTTTTCAAAGTCCGTTCGTTCCCCCCAAGGATGCATGCTTATAAAGAACGTCGCCGCCGATGACTTCGTGCCGTTTGAAATTATGTTGTAGCCCGCGACCGAAATGACATCCTTAATGCCGGGGACGTTCGCGCGAATTGCGTCGGCTACCTTGTCGGTCGTCATTGACGTGCGGTTGAGCGACGTGCCTTCGGGCATCATGACTGCCGCGACAAAGTAACCTTGATCCTCGTCGGGCACGAACGTCGACGGCAAGATTTTGAACAACAGCCCCGTCAAACCGCAGACAATCAGCATGAAGACTATCGCAAGCTTCGTGCCGCTTATAATCTTGGCGACAATGCCGACGTAGCCGTTTTTCGTGCGCTCGAACCAGTTGTTGAAGGCGTCAAAGAATTTGCTGAAGAAATTTTTCTTTCCGTGTTCGTGCGGCTTGAGGATGATTGCGCAAAGTGCGGGCGTCAACGTGAGCGCGACGAATGCCGACAAGCCCATCGACACCGCGATTGTCAGCGCGAATTGACGATACAAAATGCCCGTCATGCCGCCGAGGAACGCTATCGGGATGAACACCGCCGACAACACGAACGCTATCGCGACGACGGGGCCTTGAACTTCCTCCATTGCTACTTCGGTTGCCTCGACGGGATTAAGTCCGCGCTCCATGTGCTGTTCGACGTTTTCGATAACGACAATCGCGTCGTCGACGACCAACCCGATTGCCAAAACCATCGCGAACAATGTAAGCGTGTTAATCGTGAAGCCGAGCACCGTGAACGCCGCGAACGTTCCCAGCAATGAAACCGGCACCGCCAACAGCGGAATGACCGTGGCGCGAAAACTCTGCAGGAAAATAAAAATGACCAACACGACGAGAACCAACGCCTCAAAGAACGTGTGCGCGACTTCGTTGATTGACGCCTTGATAAATTCCGTGTTGTCCAGAACTTGACCGTATTTGATGCCTTCGGGCAAATTTTTTTCTGCCTCATGAAGGATGCGCTTGACTTCGCCGATTGTTTCAAGGGCGTTGGCGTCGCTCGTCAAGTTGATTATGAACGGCACCGAAGTGTAGCCGTTGAACTTGCCGACGTAGGTATTTGACTGCTGACCGATTTCGATGCGCGCCACGTCCTTCAAGTAGACGAACGCGCCTGCGTTACCCGTTTTCAAAATGATGTTCTCGAATTGTTCGGGCGTTTCCAATCTGCCTTGAATTTGCCCGGTGTATTCTTTCTCTTGACCCTGCGCGACAGGCAACTTGCCAATTGAGCCCGCCGCCGCTTGAGCGTTTTGCGTTTTGATTGCGTTTTGAACGTCGGCGACAGTCAAGCCGAAGTTCGCGAGCCTTTCGGGATTAATCCACACGCGCAAGGCATAATTCGCGCTCAATATCTGAACTTGACCGACACCCTTGACGCGTTTCAAATCATCGGCAATGTAAATGTCCGCGTAATTCTTAATGAACGCTGTATCGTAAAGCCCGTTGTCGCAGTAGAAAGCAAAAATCATTGCCATATCTTGCGAAGATTTGGTTGTCGTCACGCCGGAGGAAATGACCGTTTCCGGCAGGTTTGAGTTGGCGGAAGCGACGTTGTTTTGAACTTTAACGGAGTCCATATCGCCGTCGGTGCCGACCTCGAAGAAAACGTTCAGCATATAACTGCCGTCGTCGTTTGAATTGGAGCTCATGTAGTCCATGCCTTGCGTGCCGTTGACGCGATTCTCGATAACCTGCGCGACAGCTTGATTGACGACGCTGGCGTTTGCGCCCGGGTAGGCGGCAGTGACGTTGATTGTCGGCGGAGAAATGTTGGGATACTGCGCGATTGGCGTATTGAGCCCCGCAATTATTCCGATAAGGCTTATTATAATCGCTATGACGATTGCGAAAACCGGTCGGTGAATAAAAAACTTTGCCACGCTTTATCCACCTCACTTATTTGCGTTGCTTTCGACATCAAAAACTTCTGAGCTGGGATTGAACGAAAAGCCCATATCGTTCGCGGTGACCTGCGTCACTTCCAAAGGCATGCCGTCGCGCAAATTTGTCAAGCCCTCGACGACGACCAAATCGTCAGGCTTCAAGCCGCTTTTGACGACGTAATACGAGCCGATTTTATCGCCGAGCGTAATTTTGCGGACGGCCGATGTATTGTCGGAGCGGGCGACGATAACCAGCGTTTCACCCAACAGCTGTTGCAGGGCGCGTTCGGGGACGAGCATTGCGCCGGGAATTTTGAGCCCGGTGATTTCGACGCGTGCATACATGCCGGGGACGAGCAAGCCGTTGGGATTTCTAAAAATGGTGCGAATCGTCAGCGTGCCCGTTTCGTTGCCCAGCGTGCGGTCGTATTCGGCGAATTCGCCTTTATACGGATAGACTGAGCCGTCTGCCAGCGTCAACGAAATTTTAAAATTGGGTTGAGCTCTGCCGCTTTCCCTGTCAGCACGTTCGCCTCTGGAAATGCGCAAATATTCTTGTTCGGAAACGGCGAATTGCACATACACAGGGTCAACCAAGCCGATTGTCGCCAGCGGCGTGCTTCCGGCATTTGCAAGCGTGCCGACGGGTACATCGTCAATGCCGAGCCTGCCGCTCATTGGCGCGTAAACAATCGTATCGGCGAGGTCGTCTTTCGCTTTTTGCAAGAGGGCTTCGTTGGCCGCCACTTCGGATTCCTGCGACTTGACGGCGGCACGCTGATTGGCAAGCGTCTGTTCGGAGATTGCATTTGACTGCCAAAGTTCCTCGTCGCGTTGAAGGTCGACGCGTTCCTTAGCCAAATTTGTCTTGGACTTGGCAAGATTGGCTTCCGCCTCAAGAACTTTCGTGGTGTATTGGCGGTCGTCTATTTTGAACAACACTTGCCCTTCGACGACGTCTTGACCGCCCTTAACGTACTTTTCGACGATGGAGCCGCTGACTTTCGATTGGACTGTCATTTCGTCGCGGTCGATGACTTGACCGCTGTACGACATAGTAATCGGCGCATCGGTCGTCAAAACTTTTATCGCCTTGACCGGAGTCGGGAATTCTTGCATGGCTTGATTTTCCGCGTCTTCGCCGCCGCAGCCCGCCAACAGCAACGACGCCGCGCAGATTATAATCGGAAGTATCTTCATCTCAACTCTCCTCTCGGTTATATTGGAAATATGTTTGTCATTATATCAACCGGCTTTGAAACAGGCAACTGATTTTTAGAAATTGTTCAGGGAAGCCGCGCCGCCTGTTGACTTAGCTTAAAAACTTTGCTAACTTGAACGGCAAAGGAGGAAACTTTATGATACGCAAGGGAATAATTTTGGCGGGCGGTTCGGGCACGCGCCTCTATCCGCTCACGGAAGTCGTCTCGAAACAACTGATGCCGGTCTTCGACAAGCCGATGATTTACTACCCACTGTCGACGCTGATGTTGGCGGGCATTCGCGACATTTTAATTATCACGACGCCGCAGGATTCGCCGCTGTTTCGCGCCTTGCTCGGCGACGGCACGCAGCTCGGTTTGAAGATTTCCTACGCCGTGCAACCCAAGCCCGAAGGTCTGGCGCAAGCGTTCCTTATCGGCGAAGAATTTATCGACGGCGAAGGTTGCGCGCTAGTTCTGGGCGACAATATTTTTTACGGCTCGGATTTCGCAAAGCTCGTTCAGCGGGCGGCGTCTCACGACGAAGGCGCGACCGTCTTTGCTTACTACGTCAACGACCCGCAAAACTACGGCGTCGTCGAATTCAATCGCGAAACGGGGCAAGCCGTCAGCCTTGAGGAAAAACCAAAAGAGCCCCGCTCGAACTACGCCGTAACGGGACTCTATTTCTACGACAAAGAAATTGTCGACGTTGCCAAGTCGATTAAGCCTTCGGCGCGCGGCGAACTCGAAATCACCGACGTGAACAAAGTTTACCTTGAACGCGGCTCGTTGCGCGTGGAAAAAATGCGGCGCGGTTACGCTTGGCTCGACACCGGCACGCACGAATCGTTGTTGCAGGCGGGCGCGTTCGTCCACACCATTCAGACGCGGCAAGGCTTGAAAATTTCCTGCATTGAGGAAATCGCCTTCCGCATGGGCTACATTGACGCCGCGCAACTTTTGAAACTCGCCGAACCGCTTTTGAAAAACGATTACGGAAAATATCTGCAACGCCTTGCAAAGCGCGGCAAGTAACGGATTTTATCTGACGGCTTTACTCCTCAGGGGTAAGGTCGTCTTTGTTTGTCAGAGCGATTTGGATTTGTCCGTCGCCGCAAGCACCGCTTCAATCAATGCAGAACGCACGCCGCAACGTTCCAAAACGCGCACGCCTTCAATCGTCGTGCCGGCGGGGCTGGTTACCTTGTCGCGCAAAACGTCGGGGTGTTCGCCCGATTGCAAAACCATCTTCGCCGCGCCGAGCAACGTTTGTGCCGCAAGTTCAATCGCCTGCGCCCGCGACAAGCCCGCCGCCACTCCGCCGTCCGAAAGCGCGTCAATCATCAGGAACGCGTAAGCCGGTCCCGAACCGCTCAAACCCGTGACGGCGTCCATAAGTTTTTCTTCGACTTCAACCGCGCGACCCAACGTCGACCAGAAATTTTTTACGGCGTCGCCATCCTGCGCGGCATTTTTGTTGAGCGTGTAAGCAGTCATGCTTTCGCCGACGGAGACCGCGACGTTTGGCATGACGCGCACTATTTTGTTGAAGGGGAAAAATTTTTCGACGTTGGCAAGCTTGAGACCCGCGACCGTGTAAGTTATCAACGTCGATTCGGGAACTTTGCCCTTCAACGACAAAAAAGTTCCGGCGGCGTCTTTGGGCTTGACCGCGACGATCAGCAAGTCAACCGCGTCCAAAAAGTCAGCCGTTATCGAGGCGTTGACGCCGTAACGTCCGGACAATTCCTCGCAACGCGCGGGACGAATCTCGCAAATAAAAATGTCGTTCGGCGCAAAGAGTTTGCCGCTGATTCCGCGAACGATTGATTCGGCAAGCGCGCCGCCGCCGATAAATCCGACCTTGCTCATTTTTTAACCTCCGCGTCGACGAATTCGATACGGTCAAGCAAGCTCGTCACTTGCCCGCGTATCGCCGTCAAATAAATTTTGTAAAGCTCCTTTTGCTCGGCAAGCTCGTCGTCCGTCAAGCCAACGGTGCGTTTCTTGCGCGCCAAGTGGTTTATCCGCTCCAAAAGTTCGGGCGTTATCAAGTCAATCGCTCCCTTCAAGCAGACTGTCCATCAAGTTCAAAAGGTCGTCGTCGTCCTTGAAGACGGAAAGAATTTCTTCGCCGAATTTGCCGTTGTGGTCGGTGCGTCGCGCGAACGTCGTAATCATGTTCAGCAAGCCGTCGCGATTTGCCAAGCCCTTGAGCGTCCTGGTGAACAGAATCATTTCAAAAACTTTGTACGTCATGAGGAAGACGGCGAAATTTTTCGTCATGCTCTCTTTGAAACGCCACGGGTAAGTGTTCATAAAAATTTCGTTGACGAGATAATTTTCCAACAGTGTCGAATAGCGCGCCAAGAAAATTTCCCGTTCGTCGGCAAAGCGTTCGTAATTCGCAACGATTTTTTCAAGCGACAAATCTTTTTCGTCGAGTCGAATTTGAAGGGCGTCGAGTACGGCAAGTATAATTTTTCTGTCCTGCGAGGAAATATTATTGCGGCAGAAAATATTCATCAGGCGAAGAATCAGCGCGACGAATTTCGGCACGTCAAGTGCGATGCTTTTAATCGCGGGCGGCACGTTGTTGCGAAGGAACACTTTCGGATTGTACGACGCGATTAATTGCTTGAATTTGCGCAACACGGCAAGCGTCTGCGCGGCGTCGGCGTGTTTGGTTGAATTGAGTTCTTCCAGCCTGTCGAGGAAAAAGCCCATGACGATAAGCCGTTGGTCGATTGTAAGGCGTCGTTCCTGCAATATTGAAATTATCGCGCCCTGAATCTCAAAGCACAGTTCCGCCATGAGCGGAGAGCAGTTCACTTCGTAAATTCCGATTTTGCCGCCGCCGGAATGAATTTTCTCCGAGACTTCGACGAAACCGAATTGCATGGGCTCATCGTTGAACAAAATCATTTCCGCCGCCACGGGACAACTTAACGTCAGCGCACGTTCAAAAAATCTGCCGAGTTTGCGAGTGTAGCGCGGGTAGGTCGCGCACGTCGTCGAAAGAAATTCTTCACCGTGGGTCTTTTGGATGCGACACAAGTTATCCGCGTCAAGGAACGGGCAGAAACGGCGTTCGTCCAGCGTCACGACGTAAAGATTTTGCTCCGAATCAAGTTTCATGCGGCAAGTGATTTCCTGCGCGTCTTGAGCCTGCGAATATTGGTCGAAGGTCTTTTTGTCGATGTGAATCGTCCAACCTTTGCAACAGCGGGCATTACATTTTGAGCCGTCGCATTTGAAGTCGCTGACGTAATGCGGCTGAAAATACAGATATTTTTTTTCCATTGCAGTCACCCGAAAAATTTTTCGTCAAGTTTAGCACGGGCAAAAATTTTTGTCACTTGACGGCGAAAAATTTGCAGTAAAAAATTTTTGTGGTATTATACGGCGCGAAAAAGCAATTATAGGGACTAGGGATTAGGAACCGGGCATGGAAAAGTATTTTATGGCAGCATTGGGCGGCGCGGAAGGCTTGGGCAACAAGAGTATCACGCACCTCGTAAAAATTTTCGGCTCTGCAAAAGCGGTTTGGTTTGCCGATGTCGCCGACCTTGTCAAGACGGGCATCCGAAAAAATTCCCTCGAAGCCTTCATGAACTTTCGCAGCAAACATCCCGACGCGCCCGAAAAACTCGTTGCCTACTGCGACAGACAAAAAATCGGCGTGTGCAGTATCAACGACGACGACTATCCGCCGTTGCTTAAAGAAATCGACAGCCCTCCCATGTCTTTTTACTATCGCGGACAGTTGGAGCCGTTCGCGCAGAGAATCGCCGTTGTCGGCTCGCGAAAGAATACTCCCTACGGGCAAAGCGTCGCGTTGGATTTGGGCGAACAGCTTGCGGCGGCGGGCTTGACTGTCGTTAGCGGCGCGGCTCGCGGAATTGATACGTTTGCTCATCGCGGCGCGTTAAAGATCGGGCGAACCGTCGCCGTGCTCGGTTGCGGCATAAATATAATCTTCCCGCGCGAAAACAAAAAGCTTCTTGAGCAGATTGCCGAAAGCGGCGTTGTCCTAAGCGAATTTCCGCCGCAACTTCCGCCGAATCAAGGTACATTCCCGACGCGCAACAGGATTATCGCGGGCTTGAGTCGCGGCGTCATCATCGTCGAGGCGGGTCAGAAAAGCGGCGCACTTATCACAAGCACCTACGCCGGCGAATACGGACGCGACGTTTTCGCCATACCCGGTCAAATCTACGCCGAAAAAAGCGAAGGTTGCAACGAACTGATTCGCGACGGCGCGACGCTGATAAAATCCGCGCAGGACGTTCTGAACGAATACAACATCAAAACAAGCGCGCCGCCCGCCAAAGTCGTCAACCACGTTGCAGAAGTCAAGCTTGACGGCATTGCGGCAAAAGTTTTTAAAATCATCCCGTCGGACGGCTACATTACCGACGACGAAATTTTAATGCAAATTGAGGAACTGAATCTGAACGAGCTTCCAAACATTATCCTCGCGCTTGATATGAAAAAATTAATCGTCGACGACGCGGGGCGATATAAACGCAGGTGAGGAACAAGGAAGTAGGAATAAGGAATAAGGAACAAGGAAGTAGGAACAAGTTCAAACCCCTTGTCCCTTATTCCTTGTTCCTAAATTGGAGGATGAGCAGGTGGCAGGAAAAATTTTAAAATCGGTGATACTCGTCGAGAGCGCGGCGAAAGCGCGGACGCTCCGAAAATTTGTCGGGCGAAATTATTCGGTGCTGACTACCGAAGGTTTCTTGAAGGATTTGCCCAAAAGTCGAATCGGTGTCAAAGACGATTATACGCCGGACTACATCACCGTGCGCGGCAAAGGGTCATTGCTCGCCGAACTCAAGCACGAAACGCTTAATGCCCGAAGAATTTTTTTGGCAACAAATCCCGACGCGCAGGGCGAATTCATGGCGCGGCAATTCTGTGCGATTTTCGGCATCAACCCGAATTCGCATTGTCGCATTCGACTCAACGAGTTGACTCGCGATACTTTCAAAGCGGCGTTGGAAGACGCGCAACCCATTGACGAAAATTTGGCGGACGCATTTCAAGCAAAGCAGATAATCGACAAATATGTCAGCCACAAGGTCGGCGAATATCTTGCGCGGAAAATTTGGCGCGGCGTCAAAGTCGGCAGATTCCGCGCCATGTTGCTGAAGTTGTTCGCCGAACCGAAACCCCTTTTCTCCAAGCCGCCCCTTGCCCTTTCATTGACGCCCGCGACGCTCCAAGAACTCGCGCTAAGTGAGCTGAACTTATCGACAACGCGAACGCGTATAATCGTCGATCAACTTTACGAAGGCATAAACTTCGACAAGGAAGGTTGCACGGGTTTGATAACATATCCGCACGGCAAAGACATTGACTTAACCGCCGAACGACGCGAGCCTGCCGCCGTAAAAGACTATTTGTCGGAATATCAATTCAAACTCTATAACTTAATTTACACGCGCCTGACGGAGAAAAATTTTTCCGCGACGCTTAAACTCGATACTTCGACGAACGACGCAAAATTAATGACTGCACTTGACGCGCTCGGCGTCGATTGGGCAGATTTTTATTCGGTCGGTGTCGCCAGTCTGTTGAAACGCAAATACGTGGCGGCGGAGGATTCGGTTTACAAAGTCACCGCGCTGGGGCAACACGTACTTGAGGCATTGGCGGGTTTCTTCGACGAAGTTTTCAGCGCAACGGCTTACAACACTATCACCGCACAAGTCCGCGACGTGGCGGCGGGCAAGGCGCAAAAGCTCAACGTCATTGAAAATTATTGCGCGACGTTCAATGCGGCGTTCGACGAGGCGATGGCAACTTTGGGCGAAGACGCCAAGCCGCAAAACGAGCCTGTCGTAGAATCGGACGAAATATGCGAAAAATGCGGGCGCAAAATGGTCATTCGGCGCGGACGTTACGGCGCATTCCTTGCGTGTTCGGGCTATCCCGATTGTAAAAACACCAAGCCTTTGTTGGAGCCGCTCAGGCAGAAATGTCCGAAATGCGGCGGGCAGTTGGCAAAGCGTGCACTTAATCGCGGACGAACGTTCTATTGCTGTAAGTCGTGCGATTTCGCGACGTGGGACGAGCCGCAATCCATAACTTGCAAGGAATGCGGGTCGACGATGTTCGCGCACAAGTTCAGAGACCGTTTGCCCATGTACTATTGCGGCAACGAGGCTTGTCCGACACGTGTGAATCACCCCATGAATAAAATTTTGGCGGAGATAAAACGTCGTTCCGATGCGCGCAAAAATCGCAAGGCGGCTCAATCGGCGGCAACGTGAGCGGTGAACTTTCTTCCGTCGCAAGAAAGTTCTTTAGAATTATTTGTTTAAACTTACTTTCTTTGACAGCGCCAAAGAAAGTAAGCAAAGAAAGGCGCTTGCAACCGCTCACTGCCGAAACGTCCGCGCTAAAATCAGCCGCTCGTTGCCGCTCACGACGCATCACGCGTCGAAACGCGGCGTAAGGCCGCCGTCCGTGGCGGCCTCAAAATCATACTTCGGAGGTTAAAGCTTGAAAGTTCACATAATCGGCGCGGGGCTTGCCGGTTCTGAGGCGGCGTGGCAAGTCGCCAAACGCGGCATCGAAGTCGTTCTGCACGAAATGCGCCCGTCAAAAACCACGCCCGCGCACAAAACCGCCCACTTCGCCGAACTCGTTTGCAGCAATTCACTTCGGGCGGCGGGCTTGACAAATGCCGTCGGCGTCCTCAAAGAGGAAATGCGTCGTCTTGATTCCGTGATAATGGCGGCGGCTGACGCAACCAAAATCCCGGCGGGCGGCGCGTTGGCTGTCGATCGCGCAGAATTCGGGCGGCTCGTCACGTCGAAGGTTAAAGCCGTCGTCGACTTCGTCGCAGAGGAAGTCACAAGCCTTGACTGCGACGACGTGTTGATTATCGCGAGCGGCCCTTTGACGGCGGGCGCGCTTGCCGAAGAGATTAAGCGGCTAACGGGCGGCGACGATTTTTATTTCTACGACGCGGCGGCTCCGATTGTCACGCTTGAATCGATTGACTTCGCGCGGGCGTTCAAAGCTTCGCGCTACTGCAAGGGCGACGACGACGCTTATATCAACTGCCCGCTGACCCGCGATGAATATCTTGCCTTCCGCGCAGAGTTGCTTGCCGCCGAAAAGACTAAGCCGCACGACTTCGAGCGCGAAATTTTTTTTGAAGGCTGCCTGCCCGTCGAGGTGTTGGCGTCGCGCGGCGAAGATGCAATGCGTTACGGCAACTTGAAACCCGTCGGCTTGACTGACCCTCACACCGGACGCAGACCCTATGCCGTCGTGCAACTGCGGCAGGACAATCGCGAGGCGACGCTTTACAACTTGGTCGGCTTCCAAACGCATTTAACTTGGGGCGAACAGCGGCGCGTTTTTAGGATGATACCGGGGCTTGAGGCGGCTGAATTCGTGCGCTACGGCGTCATGCACCGCAACACGTATATTAATTCGCCGAAAGTTTTGTTGCCGACGTTTCAACTGCGCGGCGCGCCGAAAATATTTTTCGCGGGACAAATAACGGGCGTCGAGGGCTACGTCGAATCGGCGGCATCGGGCTTGATGGCGGGCGTCAATGCGGCGCGGCTTGCCAAAAATCTTGAACCGATAATCTTCCCGCCGACGACGTGTCACGGCGCGCTTGCCAATTACATAACGACGGCGGTCGCGGAAAACTTTCAGCCCATGAACGTGACATTCGGGTTGTTGCCGCCGCTTGAAGATCGCACGCGCAAGAAACTCCGCAAGGAACGTTTGGCTGCGCGGGCACTGGACGACTTGGAAAAATTTAGGGAGCTGATATAAATGGAATTTCATTCGACGACGATAGTTGCTGTCAAGCGCGACGGCAAAGTTGCGTTGGCAGGCGACGGGCAAGTAACCTTCGGCAACTCAACCGTCATGAAGTCTACGGCAAAAAAAGTTCGCCGCCTCTACCACGACAAAATTATCGCGGGCTTCGCGGGCTCGGTCGCCGACGCCTTCACGCTGTTTGAAAAATTCGAGGAGAAACTTGAATCGACGCACGGACATCTTCAACGGGCGGCAGTCGCGCTCGCCAAAGACTGGCGCACCGATAAAATTTTGCGGCGGCTTGAGGCTTTGTTGTTGGTTGCCGACAAGGACACGATACTTTTGCTTTCCGGCAACGGCGAAGTGATTGAGCCCGACGGCGACGTTGCGGCGATAGGTTCGGGCGGCTTCTACGCGTTGGCGGCGGCACGGGCTTTGGTCGCGCACACCGAGATGACGGCTTCCGAAATCGCCAAGGAGGCGTTGTCAATCGCGGCGGACATTTGCGTTTTTACGAATCAAAACATAATCGTCGAAGAGCTTTCATGAGGAGGACAGCTTTAATGGCAGACACGAAAAAAATTTCCAACGAATTGGGCTTGAACGACCAGACGCCCCGCGAAATTGTTGCGGAGCTGGACAAATATATCGTCGGGCAGGACGAGGCCAAAAAGTCCGTGGCTATCGCCCTTCGCAACCGCTGGCGCAGTCACAAATTGCCAGACGAAATGCGCGACGACGTTATCCCGAAAAATATTCTGATGATCGGTTCGACGGGCGTCGGCAAGACCGAAATCGCACGTCGGCTGGCGCGGCTCGTCAAAGCACCGTTTATCAAAGTTGAGGCGACGAAATTCACCGAAGTCGGCTACGTCGGGCGCGATGTCGAATCGATTATCCGCGACCTTGTTCAAACTGCCGTGCGCATGGTTCGCAAGCAACGCACCGAAGAAGTTAAGGAAAAGGCCGCCGCCAATGCCGTCGAACGTTTGCTTGACGTGCTTGTCCCGGAGCCCAAGCGTTCGCAAAATCCGTTGGGCAAACTCTTCGGGAACGCCGAATCGGACGCGCCGCCCCCCGAAGCCGAAGACAGGGACGCCAAGAAGCCCGGACGAGAGTTCGTCCGCAAACGTCTCATGGCGGGCAAGCTTGAGGAACAAATTATCGAGCTTGAAGTGGCAGATCACGCCAAGCCCATGGTCGGCATGTTCAGCGGCTCAAGCCTTGAAGGCATGGGCGACAACCTTCAGGACATGGTAAGCAGTCTCATGCCCAAGCGTATGCGCAAGCGCAAAGTCACCGTCGCCACCGCCCGCAAGATTTTGGAGCAGGAAGAAGCCGAAAAGCTTATCGACATGGAGGAAGTCAGCGAGACCGCCGTCGAGCTTGCCGAACGCAGCGGCATCGTCTTCCTTGACGAAATCGACAAAGTTGCCGTCAAAGGCTCAAGTTCCGGTCCCGACGTCAGCCGCGAGGGCGTTCAGCGTGACATCCTGCCGATTGTCGAAGGCTCAACTGTCATGACGAAGTATGGCCCCGTAAAGACCGATTACATACTGTTCATTGCGGCGGGCGCGTTCCATACCGCCAAGCCGTCAGACTTAATCCCCGAATTGCAAGGGCGTTTCCCGATTCGCGTCGAGTTGAAGTCGTTGCTTAAGGCGGACTTCGAGAAGATCTTGACCGAGCCGCAAAACGCATTACTCAAGCAGTACAAAGCCCTGCTTCAGACGGAGGGGCTTGCGCTTGACTTCCAACCGAGCGCGATTGAACGCATTGCCGACCTTGCCGAACACGTCAACGAGCAATCGGAGGACATCGGCGCACGCAGACTGCACACCTTGCTTGAAAAGCTGTTGGAGCAAATTTCCTTCGAGGCACCCGACATGGTTAAGGACGGCAAGACCGAAGTCACAATCGACGCGGCTTACGTCGACGAACGGTTGAGCGACATTGCCAAGAACCGCGACTTGTCGCAATTCATATTATGACGGGCGGCGGTATTTGCGGCGAGAACGTGACGTGGCGGCTTGAAGGCACGGCGCTTACAATAAGCGGCACGGGCGCGATGTTCGACGGCGGCGATTTGCCGGAGGAATTTTCCACGTATGAATCAATAGAGCAGGTTGTCGTCAAGGCGGGCGTCACCAAGGTCGGCGATTTTGCGTTCAGCTTCTGCGACAACTTGCGGCAGGTCGAACTGCCCGACAGCGTCACCGCGATTGGCAACAGCGCGTTCGTTCTTTGCGGCAAGTTGGAAGACGTAAAGCTTTCCGCCAACGTCGTGACGATTGGCAAGTCGACGTTCTACGGCTGTTGGAGTTTGTCACGAATAAAACTGTCCGCGAGTCTCGTTGCGATTGGCGAATCCGCTTTCAGCAACTGCGCGGGCTTGCGCGAAGTGAGAATCCCCGCCGGCGTCAAGACAATCGGAGACAAGGCGTTTCAAGGTTGCGAACGCTTGAAGGAAGTCGAATTGCCCGCCGCCGTCGAGCGAATCGGCTCCAAGGCGTTCGAGCATTGCGAGAGCCTGACGGAAGTGACGATTCCTTTCGGCGTCAAGGAGATTGGCGACGACGTGTTTAACAGTTGCGTCTACCTCAAAACGATTTACTGCGCGGCGGGTTGCGGCTTTGAAGACATTTTGCGCGCAGGTAACAAAGCGACGATCGTCCCGACGGTTGCGCCCGTTGCCGACGGATTGCAGTGGCGGCTGGACGGCGACACCCTCACGATAATCGACGCGGACAAATTAAAAAGCCTGTCGCACGACGAAAACGCTCCGTGGTTCGACAAGCGCGATTCAATCAAAAAAATTATTATCACGGTATAAAGTTTCGGCGTCGCCCGCAGAATTTGGGCGGCGATTTTTTTAGGAGGCGGTCTGAATGGCAGATGGCGGTTTATGCGGAAAAAATATGATGTGGTGGCTCGACGACGACGGTACGCTCACAATCAGCGGCATGGGCGAAATGTATAATTACTTTCTTCCCCACCACGAGGCTCCGTGGTATTCTTCGCGCAAATTAATCCGAAAGGTCGTTCTTAAAGTCGGCGTTACGACGATTGGCGCAGAGGCTTTCCGCGGTTGTAAGAGCTTGACTGAAATAAATTCTTACTTCGACTTCGTTACGTCCATTGGTGAGCAGGCTTTCCGGTATTGCGAGAGCTTGAAGGAAATAAGAATCCCCGCGAGCGTTACGGAGATTGGCGAAAAGGTTTTCGACGAGTGCAGACGTCTGGAAAAAATTTACTGCAAACGCGGCAAAGGCTTTGAAAGTAAATTACGTGAGGGCAACGACGCCAAAATCATTTACTACGACGAATTATGCGGAAAAAATATGATGTGGTGGCTCGACGACGACGGTACGCTCACAATCAGCGGCATGGGCGAAATGTATAATTATAATTACTTGTTTCTCATCGAGGCTCCGTGGTATTTTTCGCGCAAATTAATCCGAAAGGTCGTTCTTGAAGTCGGCGTCACGTCCATTGGCACAAATGCTTTCTGGTGTTGCAAAAGCTTAACAAAAATAAACATTCCAAAGGGCGTCACGTCCATTGGCGCAAGGGCTTTCGACAGTTGTAGTAGCTTGACGGAAATAAGAATCCCCGAAAGTGTCACGAAAATTGGTGAAAAGGTTTTCGACGAGTGCACGAGCTTGGAAAAAATTTACTGCAAGCGCGGCACAGGCTTTGAAAGTATTTTATGCGACGGCAATAACGCCGATATCGTTTACTACGACGACAAACCGAAGCCCGCCGCGCAAATTCAATCGCCGACGCCCACGCAGGTTAAGCCGTCGACACCTAAGCCCGCGCCCGTCGTTGAAGAGTTGCGTTGGAAGGTGGAGGGCAAGACGTTGACGGTCGGCGGGGTGCGCGTGATTAAAGATTATTCCCACGAACACCCGCCGTGGCTTGCCAACCTGCGCGACATTCAAAGCATCGTCATTGCGGAGGGCGTCGAAAAAATTTCAGCCAACGCCTTCGCCGAATGCACGCACCTTGAACTGCTGACGATACCCGCGAGCGTAAAGACGATCGGCGATTGCGCGTTCACGTTCTGCCACTGCGGCGACAGATCCGTCAACGGCGGCAAAAACGTCCTTTGGAGTTTGGATAACGGCGTCTTGCTGTTCAAAAAAAATCCCGCCGCGAAGACCGACGCAAATTTTTCATTGGGCGCGGTGTCGTGGCGGGCTGTCGACAAAAATGTCACGGGCGTCAAACTTGAACGCGGCATAATCCCCAACAAAAGATTTTTCGATTGGCTCGGCGGGCTGGGCTCCGACGTGCCGGTTTTGTTCTAAATTTCATACAACCTCTGCGCGTTGGCGGTGGTGTAAGCGGCGACATCCTCAAGGGTTTCGTTGCGCACCTCCGCCAATTTTTTTGCGACTTCGATGACGTAAGCGGGCTCGTTGCGTTTGCCGCGATAGGGCACGGGCGCAAGGTACGGTGCGTCCGTTTCAATCAACAGCATGTCGCGTGGCGCGGCTTTGACGACTTCGGGCACCTTCGCCGAATTCTTGAACGTCAAAGGACCGTCGACGCCGATAAGCCAACCCAACTTCCAAACATCGCGCGCCGTCTCCAAGCTGCCCGAATAGCAATGCAAAACCCCGCGCAGGTCACGCGCCTCCGTCTGCAAAATCTTAAGCGTGTCGCCGTGCGCGTCGCGGTCATGAACGCATACCGGCAAATGCAACTGTCGCGCCAAATCCAACTGTTCGACGAAAATTTTCTGCTGAATCAGTCGCCGCTCCGAATCCTTTTCCCAATGATAGTCCAAGCCGATTTCGCCAATCGCCACGACTTTTTTATCGGCGGCAAGCTCGGCAAGGCGTGCGCAAGTCTTTTCGTCGAAGTCGTCAATCTCTTCGGGGTGTATGCCGACGCCCGCGTAAAGCTCCGAAAAATTTTTCGCAAGCTCCGCAACGGCAACCGAACTTTGCAATGTGCTGCCGAAATTTATAATGCGTTCGACGCCCGCCGCTTTTGCACGGGCAATGACATCTGCGCGGTCGGCTGAAAAATTTTCGTCTTCCAAGTGACAATGCGTATCGATTAAAGGGACAAGTGAGCAAGGACAAGGGACAAATTTTTTCATTCCTAATTCCTCATTCCTCATTGCTTTCAAGCTCCTCCAAAGCCGCGAAGCCCTCAACTATTTGTTCGGGCGTGATCTGCGCTATGCAATGCGCCTCGCGATGATGACACCAGCCGTAAATAGGCGGACGTGCCGCGCATTCTTCAAGCTGATGATCGGGGCGCAAGACAACCGCCTTGGTCTGCCACGGCGGAAAACGTCTGAACTCGCTGAAAAGTCCCGGCAAAATGTTTTCCTTGTCTTCCGCGTCGCGATAAATCGCAAGCACGGGCACCTTCGCCGCCGCCGCCATATGCATGACGCCCGAATCGTTGCCGATATAATAATCGACTTGCATGATAACCGCTTCGGTCTCGCGCAACGTCGTCTTGCCCGCAAGGTTCACGACTTTGCCCGACGGCAAGCCCTGTTCGATAGCGTTGGCGTCGTCAAGCTCCGCCTGCCCGCCGACGATAACGAAGCACAAATCTTTGGCGGCAAGTTCTTTCAGCGCGACAAGAAGTTTTTCAACGGGATATTGTCTGCTGCCGAAGCCCGCGCCGATTCCCAACAAAACTCTCTTGCACGCGGGCGGGATGTCCCTAAGCAATTCGCGCGCCCGCAAAAAATCCGCTGCGCCGTAGAAAAGTTCCATGTGATCTTGATTGATTGCGAGCCCGACCGCCTGCAGAAGGTAGAAATGATGTTCGACCTCCGAAACGGCATCGCGCGGCGTCACGATATTTTTCGTCAGCAAAAAGTTGTCGAGTGCCGCATCAGCCGGCGACACCTCCAAGCCCCAACTTGCGTAGGGTTTCGTGCCGAAGCCGACGCGTTCGCGCGCACCGCTCAGCCACGCCATGAGCAAGCCCGGCAAATTGTCGCTGCCCCATTGCGGAGAGAACGCTAACGCAAAATGTTTCGACCAAAGATTTTCCTTGCAGAACGTCGCGATTCGTTCAAACTTCACCGCAAAATTTTTGTCGGGCAAATCTTTGTTGAACGTCAATATTTCGTTGACGTAGGGGCAAAGCTCAACAATCGGGTAAGCGGCGGGCGAGCAGACCAAAGTTATCCGCGCCTTCGGGAAGTTGGCACGCACTTCGCGAATGAAGCCCGAAGTCAAAACCATGTCGCCGATAACGTCGAGCCGCACGATTAAGATATTCGGCACGCCCGGCACGTCTTCGCGATAACCCGCGCGTTTGAATTCGTCCTCCGCAGTCAACATTAAGCGAGTAGTTTTATCGGGATCCGCTTTCATTTGCTGAATCAAGTCGTCGAAAAATTTTTCCATGCAAAGTCCTCCTGTCAAAGCATTATTAATTTATCAAAGCCTTCAAGGATAGCTCGCGGCGGGATCTGCGTAATGCAATGCGGCTCATTGCGGTGACACCCTCCGTAGCATGGCGGCAAGGTTGCGCAATCGCCTAAGGAATATTTTGGACGCAAGGTAACGGCTTTCGTCTGCCACGGCGCGAAGCGGCTGTACGGACTTAAATACGCCGAAAAAATATGTTCCCTGTCAGCCGCGCCGCGATAGACGCCGAGCACGGGGAGTTTCGCCGCCGCCGCAATGTGCAAGGTGCCGGTGTCGTTGCCGAGATAAAAATCCGCTTGAGCCGCGACCGCCTCCGATTCGCGCAACGTCGTCTTGCCCGTCAAGTTAAAAACTTTTCCGCGCGGCAGGTTCTGTTCGATAAAATTCGCGTCGTCGAGATCCGTCTTCCCGCCGACGATAACGAAGACCAAATCCTTGGCGGCGAGCTCACGCAAGGCGACCAGATATTTTTCGACGGGATATTTTCTGTTAGATTCTCTTCCGCCGAGACACATGATGACTTTCTTGCAGTGCGGCGGAACGTCTTCAAGCAACTCCTTGGCGCGCCGTGCGTCTTCCGCGCCGTACCAAAGCTTCATGTTCGTTTTCTTGACCTTGAAGCCCGCCGCCTTCAACAGATAAAAATTTTTGTCGGCGTCGTGCACGATGCTTTTGGGCGTCACGATTTTTTTCGTCAGGAAGAAATTATCCTGCGCGGCGACATGCGGCGGGGGCGCGCCGAGCCAGCTATCAAAGGGATACGAGCCGTAACCGATTCGCTCACGTGCACCGCTGAGCCACGCCAACATTAAGTGCGGCAAAGTGTCATTGTGCCAGCGCGGCGAGAAGGCGACAGAAAATTTTTTCTGCCACAGATTGTCGCGACAGAAGACCGCGATTCTTTCCAGCACGTCGACGAAAGTTCCTTGGGAAAAATTTCTGTCGAGGTTCAAGACTTCGTTGACGTAGGGGCAAAGCTCGACGACGGGGCGAACGTCCGAATGAACGAGCAAAGTTATTCGCGCCTTCGGGAAATTTTTTCGCACTTCACGAATAAAGCCCGAAGTCAAAATCATGTCGCCGATTGCGTCGAAGCGCAGGATTAAAATATTTTCCAACCCCCCCCCCACAGGATTTGCGTCGCGATAACCCAGCCGTTTGAATTCCTCTTCCGCCCGCGCCAAAAAATTTCCGTAAGCTTGCGGCGGTGCCTTGCGTATTTCGCGGAAGAAGTCGCCGAAGAAAACATTCAGCCGTTCGTGCGGGAGCGGCATCGGATAAATTGTCAATTAAATCACTCCTTGAAGTAGTCGGGATAAATCAGCTCCGCCATGATTTTCACGGCGTCGGGATAGCGCAGACCGGGGCTCAGCAAAAACAAATCTTGCGGCAGGAAGTAAATGCGCTTGTCCTTGACCGCGCCGATTGCCTGCCACGCCTCGTTCGATTCGATTGCTTTAAACATGTTTTCCTTAAGCTCGTCGGCGTCGCCCATGCTCGTCACGAAAATAATTTCGGGATTTTGCTCGGCAAGCGTCTCCATGCTGTAGGGGGCGGCGTCGGGATTGTTTGCAAGCGGCGTCATGCCGGCGGCGACGTTTTGCCAACCGAACAGCTTTACGGTTGAGCCGGCGATTGAACCGTCAAGCTGAACGGTCAAGCCCTGCGCGGTCGAGTGCAGGACGGCGACGCGCAACGGCTTTTTCGGGACGCGAGCGACAATATCGGTGATTTCGTCGTTCATTTTGCGAATCAGAATATCGGCCGCCTCCGCGTTGCCGCTTATCGTCGCGAAGGTCTTGAGCCCGCGTCTCACGTCGTCATAGGTTTTGAGTTCGACGACAAGCGCGGGGATTTTGTTTTCGCCGAGGACGGGCAGAAGTTTTTCGTTCATACCCTTGTTGACGATAACCAGGTCGGGCGCGCAGGCAAGCAGGCGTTCCGTGTCGATTTGGTAGACAGCTCCGACGCTCGGCAGATTTTCAGCCCAAGCGGGCATTTGGTTTTTGGAATCGGGACGCCCGACGACATCACCGCCGACAGCGTGCAACGGCTCAAGGAAGCCGGCACTCGTCACGACGATACGATCGGGTCGCTTGTTCAAGGTAACAGTCCTGCCCGCGTCGTCGGTTATCGTCGCGAAGACTTCTTGCTTGGCTTCGACGGGCGCAGGGGTAACGTCGCTTTGCTTTTCGTCGCCGCAACCCGTCATGAGCAGAGCCGCCGCGCAGACAGCCGCAAAGAATTTTTTAATCATAAAATAATCGTCTCCATTTAAAATTCAGCGCGATTAATTTTGTTAATGATACTATTGTCAACCTCTTTCAGAATGGGCAAAAAATTTTCGGGGGTTTAGGTTGACAATCGGGTTTTTCTTTCAGATTTGGCGTTTGACTTTTAACCGTATGATTTGATTGTTAAAGAATAAATTCAGCTATTTTTGAGCTTTTGTCCGAGTGAAATTTGTCGTCGGACGATTGTTCGCGTCACGACGCCGTTTATGGGAGTTCGTAAAAAATTTTTCCGTCGACGCGTTTGGGTCGGTCGGTCAAATTTGCCCCGTCGGGCTCCAAAATCTCTGGGGAGCGGAATAACAGTTTTGCATACAAGCATGTGGACCGCTGAAAAAATCCTGTAGATGCGCACCATTAACGCTGTTTTCGCGTCAAAATCGTCGACAAATAATTTAAGTGCTCGTCCTTGTGAGCAACCACGTCCGTGATGATTTTTTCGTCATCTAAACCGCAACGGCTGACCAAAACCGCGTCGTCCGCCATACCGCGAACTTTCAGCGCGTCGACGATTTCGGGAAAGTTTTTATAAACTTTCATGAGCACGGTCGAATTTGCGCGGGCAAGCGCGTCGTCAACGGCGGCAAGGTCGGCGGTCGCGGGTATTATCGTCAAGATGTCGTTGCCGTAAGCGAGCGGGCGTCCGATCTGCGCGGCAATCGCCAAGAACGCGGGCACGCCGGGAATTGTAACAATCGGCACGCCGCACGGCTCCAACAGCTTGAAAATGTAAATGTACGTGCTGTAAAACATCGGGTCGCCTATCGTCGCAAAGCCCACGTTTCGCCCGCCGCGCAGGAGTTTCAAAATTTCGTCACGGTGCGCCTCAAAGACTTCGGTTTCCGCCGCGAAGTCCTTGATCATCGGAAACGTCCGATAAAGTATCTCGACTTCGGTTTTGAGATAAGGTTGCGCGATTGACAGGGCGACGCTGTCCGATTTCTTTTCGGTCTTGGGCGCAATCAGCACGTCGATTTTTTTCAGCGCGTTAATCGCTTTGACCGTCAAAAGTTCGGGGTCGCCCGGCCCCACGCCTATGCCGTAAAAAGTTCCTGAATTCATTTGCTTTGCCCCTTGCTTATGATAAAATCACTGCCGATAATAGCACAACCAAAATTTTTTGAACAGCGGAGAATCGTTATGGACATTTTTCTGAACATCCTGTTCGTCGCGCTGGTCGCTTACTTCGTTTTCGCGATACGTCGTTCAATGCGCATGTCAAAGGCATCGGTCGCGTTGATTGAAAAGTACGAGAACGACAAGCGCAACCCGCAACTGATTGAAGAGATTTTCGCGGCGATAAGCGACGACGTGTTATTGAGCCGAATCCTCAAGCGACATAAAGCCACGCCGCGCGACATCGGACGTCTGCACGCCAAACTGATGAAGTGGGGCGACTTCCGCAAATACAATCGCTACGTCCCGATAACGTCTTTCTTCAACGTCCACACGCTCGAATACTTGCTTGAACACAAAAACGACGACGCCAAAGCCTTGACCGAAAAGATGATGAACCACTTCCACTTCTGAGGCGGCGACAATGAACTTCCGAATGATTTTACGAATTCAGAGCCAAGCGTTGCTGTCGTGCGCGGTGACGATGCTCTTGCCGGTTGTCTACGCTTTTATTACGTTCGGCGCGCTCGACGCGGGCATTGCCTTCGCGATACCGGCGTTGATTGCAGTCGGCGCGGGTATGATTTTTTCGCGTTTCGGCGTCGGCAGATTTCAACGTGCACCGCTTGCCGAGTCGGCGGCGGCTATCCTGCTGATGTATCCGCTTATCGCCGTGTTCGGTTGCTTGCCGTTCATAATGTCGGGCTGGCTCGCTCCCGTCGACGCGTTCCTTGAAACGGTCGGAAATTTGACTTCGGCGGGGCTGTCGCTCCTGCCGTCGAACGCGCCTTATATCCTGCGGCTGTGGCAAGCGTCGCTGATGTGGCACGGCTCGCTGTTGTTTCTGATTATGCTTGTGAGTGTCCTGCCCGAAGTGAGCGGTTGCTTCGGCATATCGTTGAGCTTACAAGGCGGGCACGGCTTCAGCGCGATTATCGGGCAAATGAATTCAATGTCGTTGCGCGTGATTAAAGTTTACGTCGCGCTGACGGCGATAAGTTTCGGAGCATTCAAGTTGGCGGGGCTCGGCGTGTGGGATTCGTTGCAAATGGCGATGCGGTGTATCTCGACGGGCGGCGGAGACTTTTTTCCGGCGGAGGGAAGCATTTACGTCGAATACGCCGCAGTGCTGTCAATGTTGCTTGCCTGCGGAAATTTTTTGCTTTACCACAGAGCGATTCATACGTTATTGCCGCCGCGCCCCGAATTCGGCATGAACTACTTCACGCGGCTCAAGCAGTATTTCCTGCGGCTCAAGCGCACGCTGGTCGGCAACGCGTTGGCAATCCTGTTAAATGCCGAAGCCAAAGTTCTTTACGCGACGGTCTGCGTCACGATGTTGTTGGTGCTTGGGCGTGTCTTTTGGCAAGAGCTTTACTTCGACGGCAGTGAAGCTTTCCGCGAATCGCTGTTTTATGTCGTGTCGTTCCTCAGCACCACGGGCGTTATCCTCGACGAAAGCGCGGCGGAGATTCACGACTTCGACAAGCTGTTTATTTTCCTTATGGCGATGACGGGCGGCTGTATCGGCTCGGTCACGGGCGGCTTTAAAATCATTCGGCTGATTGTCTTGGTGAAAATCACGGCGGCGGAGATTCGCAAGACGATTCACCCGCGCATGATGACTGCCATTCACGTTGGCGACGTGCCCGTACCGATGAATATTGTCGGCAGAATTCTGGGCTACTTTTTCCTTGTGCTCGTGACGATGTTTATCTGCGCGGCGGTGTTGAGTTTTGCGGGCATTACATTTTCGGAGGCGGTGGCGATGTCTTTGGCGTGCCTGTCGACTGTCGGTAATTTGCCGGGCTTGTGCGACGCGAGCGATTTCAAAGCCTTGTCGACGGTCGGGAAAATGTTTTGCACAGTGATTCTTATTGTCGGTCGGCTGGAAGTCTTCGCGCTGTTGATTGCGATTGCGGGCATTCGCTTCCGCCGCAAGAAACGAGATTGGTAATCATGCCGTCGATTCGCATGAAGTTCAAATTCTTAACCTTTTTTAAGTCACCTAAAAATTTTTTCGATATTATAAGCAAACACGGAAGGCACAATGAAAAATTTATGCAAGGATTGCAGCAAACAGGCGGTGAAGGTAATGATTGTAAACAATGTGAACTCGCCCGCATATTATTCCAACTCGGTGGCGGCTGCGAGGTACACGACGGCGGCGACCGCTGTTCGCGGCGTGCAAAAGAGCGACGCGTTTACTCTTTCCAGAGAAGCGCAAACGTTCAGCGACATGCTTAACAAGCTCAAGAACGAATCCGAGGTTCGTCAAGACAGAGTCGACGACTTCCGGCAACAAATCGCTTCGGGGCAATACTCCGTTTCGGCGGACAAAATCGCGGCAAGTCTTTTGACGAATCGTTATTGAGGCGGCAGACATGTGGCAAGATTTGATTGAAACGCTCGACAAGCTCGGCGAAGTTTACGACAACTTGACGGCTCTGGGTGAAAGGAAACGCAACGCCTTGGTCGTCGTCGATATGAAGACGCTTTCCAATATTCTCGACGAAGAACAGCTCCTTACGGCGAAACTTCAAAAGCTCGAACAGCGGCGAATCGAAATTCTCAAGGGCTTGTCGAAATCAGATAAAAGCTTGACCGTCGACACGAAGGCAAAAGATTTTTATCGGACGGCACCTTCGGCGGAGGTCGAGAAGAAATTGATTCAGCTTCACGATCGGCTGAGCAAAAGCGTCGACAACGCAATCAAGATTCGCGACAATAACCGCGTCTTGGCACAATGCGCACTCGACGCCGTGCAAGGTCAGCTGAACAGATTGAGCGGCGCGGCGGTTGAGCCCACGTATTCGGGCAAAGGTGCGGGCGTCGTCACTCACAAGAAAAATTTTGACTTCAAAGCTTGAGGGGGCAATTATGGACGAAACGATTAAACTTTTGCGCGAACGATCAATCCTCTGCGCGCACCTGCCCGAACTCGTCAACGAGCTGATTGAAGTTATTAAAAAAAATTCGCCTGACGTGCAGGAACCCGTTCGCAAAATCGAAGCGGTTATGCGCGACCTTTCCAAGAACGAACAGCGAACGCAGGAATTTCTTAAACGCGTCAAGGCACCGTCGTTCGCCAAATTTCTCGCCGCGCAGGACAAGGGCATTCAACGCGACGTGGCGGAAAAACTTTTGCAGACGACCGCAGACGCTCAGCGACGCCTTAAGGCTCAATCGGCGGAACTGGCATTGCTGTTGCAACGAGGCAAAGATTACGTCGAATTCAACTTGAACATTTTGGCGCACATCTCGGCAAGCGACACCTACGGCGCAGAGGCAAAGACCGGCTCCCGGCGAACGCAACGCATATTCGATACCAATGTTTAGGGACAAGGGACTAGGGACTGGAAGAAGGGAAGCATATGAGGACAACTTTCGCAGGACTGAACACGATGGTGCGCGGCATCATGGCAAATCAAATGTCGCTTGACACCACCGGTCACAATATAACCAACGCGGGCACCGAAGGCTATTCCCGCCAAGTCGTGACGCTCGTGACGACGCGCGGAGAAGAACGCCCGGGCATGCACGGCAACGTTATCGTCGGCACCGGCGTCGACACCTCTGCCGTCAGACGCGCACGGGACATCTACGCCGACATTCAATATTGGAACGAAAATCCCACTCAGAAATATTACGAGACCATTGCCAAAAATTATGACAAGCTCGAAACGGTTTTCGACGACAGTCAAGATTTGGGCATCGAACGCAAAATCAACGACTTCTATAAAACGTGGGTTGACCTGTCGACGACGGCTTCCAACGCATCCGCCCGCACCCACGTCATTGAACAGGGCAAAAACTTAAGCGACATCCTCCAATCCAAGACGGCGGAACTGCAAGATCAAATCCGCTCGCAATACAACGACATAAGAGACGAAGTCGGGCAGATAGACGACATCCTTAACAACATAGTCGCCATCAACAAGCAAATCACGTCATCGGAAGTAACCGGCGCAATGGCAAACGATCTGCGCGACGACCGCGATTTGCTCGTAGACAAGCTGTCCGATTACATGAATGTTTCCGTCACTGAAAACGAATTCGGAGCATATCAAATCAATTCGGGCGGCGTCACGTTGGTCAACGGCGCGTCGCGGGCGCATCTCGTCATAGGGCGCGCGGTGTCTTCCAGTGCTTACGGCATTGATTACGGCGTCACCGACTTTAACATCATAGTGCAGGAAAGCAATATCGCCTTCATGGCGCAAAACGGTATCCTCAAGGCACGCTTCGACGCCATTGCCGAAACCAAGTCTTATATCGACAAAATGGCGGACGTCGCCAATTTCATGCTCAGCGTCTTCAATGAACAGCACCGTCAAGGTTGGGACATGCACGGCAATTATAAATTCGTCACCTACTCCGCAGACGGCGACTACGCCAATGCCGAAAAAGTTTCTGTCACTTCCAAAGACGACTTGACGGCGGTCAATTATCTAAAGTCCGACGGTACCGCCGTTACGCCCGCCGAAGAAAGTTCCGTCATGATTGAAGACGGCAAATACTCTCTCAACGGCGAAACAGTCACGAAACTCAATCCCGATACCGTTTACAACTACAACGGCGACATGATAACCAAAGTCCCCGACACGATTAATTTCTTCGGGCAGGGCGATACGCATTACGAATTTCGTTACGACGCCGAAAACAACTTCAACTACCTTTACAAATACGACGACTCAATGCAGGCGGACGAGCGGCTTTTAAGCGGCGTGCAGATTATCGCCGAGCTGGAAGTCAACAGCAAGTTTAACGAGAATCGCGGCGAACGCTATCTTGCGGCGGCGACGAGCATCGATGTTATCGAATCGCAGGACGAAGACTCGAACATCAATCGCGAATACCTTGCCAAGAACTGGGGCGAACGCACCGGCGACGGCACCAACGCCGTGTATATGAGCGAACTTTTCAACATTGCGCAGGAGACGGTTATCAGCGACGGCAAGGCAAATTCTCTTGTCTACAAACACGCCATCCTTCGCAACAAGGCGGGCGAGCCCATAGATCTGGACGAAAAGGGCATTGAAATCCCCGCGCAGGAAGGCGCATACGTAAACGCGACTGCCATGTCGAAACTCGGCATAAATTCCTACTATCAGCAATCGATGTCGCACTTGGGCATTGACGCCTATTCCACCGACGTGAATCATGACGCGTTACAAGCCATAATGACGCAGATTCAAAATTGGCGCGACTCAACCGCCGGCGTCGACTGGAACGAAGAACTCACCAACATGATTCGTTTCCAAAAGGGCTTCGGCTCTTGTTCGCGTTGCTTGAACGCTATGGACGAAATGCTTGAACGCTTGGTAACTTCTACCGGCGTCGTCGGGAGGTAATTAGTATGGGGGTAAGAATCGGCAGCGCGCACTTCATGTACAATTATCAAGTTGCGCTAAACAACGCCTATCAACAGCAAACGAAACTTTTCGAGCAGGCAGACGGGTCGTCGTTGCATCGCGGCAGCGACAACCCGATGAATTACACCAAACTTTTACGCTATACAGTCAGCGACAACGAAAACGAACAATATCGCGAGAACATAAAAACCGCTACGGCTTGGATGCATGACTCCGACAGCGTCATGGTTCACATGTCCGAAATCATGCAGACTTTGAAGGAAAAATCTGTCGACGCGGCGAATTCCAAAAACGTTGATGACGACTACGACGCGATTTATCGGGAGATGTACGCCTGTATGCAGGAAATGGTCTCCGTGGCAAACACGCAAATCAACGACAGATATTTATTTGCGGGACAAATGGATTTGACGCCGCCCTTTACCATGTCGATTGAAATGTACGATCGCGGTCAGACCAAACACCTCGACACCAATCAATCGGCGTTCTTCAAATGCACCGACTCCGATTACAACACCGAGCTTTTTCAGCTGTTGACGTTAAAGGACGAAAGCGGCAAAACCTTCTACCTTGACACCGACAACGGCAACCTGTACAAGGAATCGTTCGTTGACGAGGGCTACAAGGAATTCATGCCGCGCCTGTGCCGCACGATTGACGACGCGCAAAAGTTGGCGGAAACCGATACCACCGTCGCCGCGATTCTTCAAGACGCCGTCGTCGGCAATGTCGCAGATTTCAAGGTCGCCAATTTCTTCAACAATCAAGGGCTCCTCAAAGACACGACGAACAACTCGATAACCGTCAACGGCGCGACTTACACGTTCCAAACTTTTCCGCAAAACATCGTTACCTACAAAGGCGACGAAAATCTTATCTCGATGGTCAAACTCAACGGCGCGACGGATCCCAATGCCGATACCGTCAACACGACGGGAGGGCGCATGTTCGGCAGAGATATTTTCGACAACGAAACTTCCGGCAACGAGGCTTCGGGCACGGCAATGCTCAACGAGCTTTTCGGCATGTGCGAAAGAGTTCACCAACGCCATACAAATTGGATGTCCTCCGACGGCGTGACGATAGCCGACGTGGCGCACGCCACCTTGGTTGTCGAAGAAACCCGCGTGGGTGCCCGCCAACAGCTTTACACCAGCGTGGAAACCATGCTGAACACGCAAGCCGACAATATCACCGAAGACATCACCAACGTCAGCGGCGCGGATATTGCTCAACTCGCCACAAAACTTATGCAGATGACGACGCTTTACAATCTGTCGTTGTCAATGTGCGGCAGGATTTTGCCGCAGTCTCTCGCCGATTATCTCTAATCTTTGAAAACCCAAAAGCTTTAACCCTGCAGGCGTCAACGAGCTTTTTCGTTGCCGTCTATTGCTGTTTTCGGAGTTTTGATTCTCGGCAAAAATTCCCACGGCAAGCAGGAAATTGTATCGAAAGGAGGGAATTGTCATGATGGTGAGGTTAAATACTCGACACGAATTGCCGCGAATAGCGATACGGCAGACGCAGGGGCGGCTTGACGAAGCGGCGATAATTCAGCCGCAAATATCCGGCAGGAATCGTCAATCAAGCTCCAATCAAGGTGCCACTCAGCCGACTTTGGAAATTAACAGCTACCCCAGCCGAAGAGCCTACGGTCACAGGACTATGGGCGATTTGACTGCAGAACAGGGTCAGCGCGGCAAATCGGACGTCCAATCTGCGACGGCAATGCATTCGCAAAAGGCTTGGTCGAAAGCCACAAACGCCGCAAAGCGCGGCGACGATGTCGTTCAAGAAATCAAGGCGGAAATCTTTTCCGACTACGAAGCGCGGGCGGTCTTCACTTTTTCGGGTATCCCCAATCCGCAGATGCAGGGTCACCCCGGCGAAGTCGTCGGCGAGCCCGACACAGGAGACATTTCAGTCGATATTGATACCGCGCCAAGTGCAAGAATACGCTACACGCCGGGCTCCGTGGAAACTTATCTGCAAAACGAAGGCTTCATTCGTCATTGGGTTTCCTACGGCAACTACGACATCACCGCTTAGCCCGCGTCGCAAAGTGGTTTTCATTCCGTCGGGAAAAGTTCAAAGGAGGAACCGATATGCGCAAAGTTTACACCAGCAGATTTGGTGAGATTGAGGTTGACGAAAAGAAAATTGTTTATTTCAAGAACGGCATCCCCGCTTTCGAGGACGAACACGAGTTCATTATCCTGCCTTACGAGGACGACAGCCCGTATTACTTCATGCAGTCTATTAAGAGCCCGGATTTGGCTTTCCTGCTGACGATTCCGTTCCTGTTCTTCCCCGAATACTCGTTTGAAATCGACGAAGAAACCGAACGAGAACTTGACATCACGAATCAGGACGAAATCTTCTACTACACGATGATCACCATCCCCAACGGCTCGATTCGCTACATGACGGCAAACCTTTTGGCACCCGTCGTCCTCAACAGCAAGAACATGCAGGCAAAGCAAGTCGTTTTGGAAAAAAGCAATTACACGACCAAGCACCGCCTCTTCCCCGAATCCGCGAAAAAGGAGGGGTGATTAATGCTGGTCTTGACGAGAAAACCTCGTCAGCAAATCATGATTGGCGACAACATCGTTATCAACGTCGTGGAAGTGCAAGGCGAAAACGTGCGCATTGCGATTGACGCACCGCGCGACATAAAAATCTATCGCGGCGAAATCTATCGTGCGATACAAGAGGAAAATCTTAAGGCGGCGCAAAAGCTTGACGTTGATTTGCATGACGCGTTGCCCAACAAAGGAATTCAGCGGGAAGCCCAACAGCCGACCGCATAACAAAGGAGTGTTTTTTCATGGTAGGGAAACTGAATGACATGGTGTCTGCCGCAGTCGTTGTGGATTCGACAAGCAAGAACAGCATGGTCACTTCCAAAGACTTCGCGCAGATTAAGCCCGTCGAGTCTCAGCCTTCGGCGGCAAGCGATCTCAAGCCTCAAACTTTGCAAGAAGCCAAAGAGGAAGAGAAAAAGCAACAGGAAAAAGAAGGTCGCTTGGCTCCCGGCACCATGTCGGAGGATTCTGTCAGCGAAATGACGGAGACTTTCAACGAGCTCATGGACAAAATCAACTGCAACATCGAGTTCAACTACAACAAGAAAGCCAACATGCTCAACGTCAAGATGATCGACAAAGAGACCAAGGAAGTCATCAAGGAATTTCCGCCCGAAGAAATGATCGAAAACATGATTAAAGCTAAGGATTGGCTGGGCGCGTTCATCGACAGAGCAATTTAACACGCGCCTCCCGCTAAGGAGGGATTTACTATGGGTGTCAACGGAATTTACGGTCTGTCGGGTTCGGGGCTTGACATCGAGTCGATGGTCAAAGTCGGCATGATGGGCAAGCAAAACGAATACGACAAGATGGCGCAGAAGTACACCAAAAACGAGTGGACGAAAGCCGCTTATCTGGAAATCAGCAACTCCATTTCCACGTTCAACATGTCGAAGCTGTCCGACTACAAAATGTCCGCCAGCATGAATTCAAAAACGGCGGACAGCACTTCTTCGGCTGTCAAGGTCTCGGCAAATGCCACGGCGGCAGTCATGAGCCACAGGGTGCAAGTTACGAACCTCTCTTCCAATGCTTATCTTGTCGGCGAAAAAGCCGTAACGCACAAGAATACAGCTGCGGACAAAAAAGACAGCATTTACCTTTCCGACACGCTTTTTAAAGACATAAGCAAAAGCGGCGACGACTTCCTCGTTACATTCACAAATGAAGACGATGAAGACGTAGCGACCACCTTAAACGAAGGCGACATGGCACTAAGGTTTTGGCTGTCGGACGGCACGAAAGACGATAACGGCAAACTCAAGTCTCAGAAGATTGAATTCACTTACGGCGAAATTTACGGCGAAGACGGCAAAGGCGTTACTTTTAACAACCTCACCTCAAAAATCAACGGTTTGGGCTTGAACATCAAAGCCTCCTACGACTCCGTCAACAACAGATTTTCGCTGTACAACGCCAAGGGCGGCGATAACAATAACATTACCTTCACGCTCGACCAAGTTGCATATAAGCCAAAAGTAGACGGAAACGGCAATGTGGTTAAGGACACAGACGGCAATCCGGTCTTGACGAATGACCTTGATACCGACTATGGCACATACGCGTCAGTAGTGAGTGATTCTACATCTACCGAAACCGCCGTTGCCGACGCAAAGAAAAGCATTGTCGCGCTCAATACCAGCGACTTCCTGAACAATCTCAATCTCGTGAAGTCCGCCAACGATACCACTTCCGCTGTTACTTTCGACACCGGCGCGAACGGTGAAATAGCAGGCATAGACGGCAACATTAAAATTGACGGCGTGGACTACCCGACCAAAGACAACAAAGTCACCGTCGGCGGCATAACCTACACCGCGATTGACACAACCGAAGGCACTACCGCAGTCGTTACCGTGTCGCAGGACGTGGACGCCATAGTCGACAAGGTAAAAAGTTTCGTCGAAGACTACAACAAGCTCCTTGCAAGCCTTTACGAAAAATACGACGAGAAGTCCGATTCAAATTACAAACCGCTCACGCAGTCGCAAAAAGACGGCATGAAGGAAGAGCAAATTACCAAGTGGGAAGAGAAGGCAAAACAAGGAATCCTCTACCACGACCGCACGCTCCAGAAAATTATCCTCGAAATGCGCAGTGCGATTTCCACGCAGATTGAATTGGACAACGGCGAAAAGACTTCGGCTTACAGCATTGGTCTTTCGACGACGGGTCTCAAAGGTCAGCTTACGCTCAACGAAGACAAATTGCGTACGGCGTTGTCGGAGGATTCGGATGCGGTCTACAACGTCTTCGCCAAGCTGGACGTCAACCACATGGACGATTCGGACAAAATGGGTATCGCGCAACGCCTCGGCGACGTGTTCACCAACGCGACCAAAACCATAAAATCGCGTGCGGGCTCCTCGTCGGACGTCACCGAAGACAGCGACTTGAACAATCTCTTGCGCAACCTGCAGACCAAGATGAGCAATTTCAAAAAGATGATGAACGCCTTCGAAGACGCTCTTTACAAGAAGTACGACAAGATGGAAAGCGCGCTCGCCCGGCTCGGCACGCAAATGAATTACGTCATGGGCAGCAGCAGTCAGTAACGACTTAACATTTTAGGGAGGATGATTCAATGGTAAATGCGGCAGAGGCATACAGGCAACAGCGTATCTTGAACGCGCCGCCGGAACATTTGACGCTTATGCTGTATAACGGTTGCTTGAAATTTATCGACGACGGTATGGAGGCTCTCGGCAGGAAAGATTACGAATCCGCCAACAACTTTTTGCAACGGGCTCAGCGCATCATTTCAGAATTCCGCCTTACGCTCAACTTCGATTACGAAATTTCTCACCAGTTGTTGCCGCTGTACAATTACATTTACGACAGGCTGGTCGAGGGCAACATCAAAAGCGACTTGTCTCAAATTGAAGAGGCGAAAGGCATGGTAACCGAATTGCGCGACGCTTGGGTTCAGGCAATGAAGACCTACCGTATCGACAAGGGCGAAGGCAAGGACGGCAACGGTTATGCGTGACGAAGACGCGGCGAAGGTTTCGGCGACGGACGGCGATTCTGCGGAAGTATTGAAAAAGGCACGAGGCTTGTGGCAAAAATACTTCACGCTGACCAAAGAGTTGCTTAAGTTCAGCGACCAAACGGACAGCGACATATTCTTGGATCTCGTCGACCAGCGCGAACGGCTTATCGAGAAAATGAAGGCACTGCCCGCGAACGACTACCGCGAGTCGGCGGAATGCAAGGCTCTGATTGAGCAAATCGTTCCGTTGGACAAGCAGATAATCTACAAGGCGCGGGCGTGGCTGAACAAATCTCGGCGGCAAAACAACACCGTGCGTTCCTACGACCTCGTCGGGGCGGCGGAACTGCGCGGCGTGATTTACAACAAAAAATATTGACGGCAACTCCAAATGAAAAGACCGATGAAATTTCACCGGTCTGATTTTTTTGCGCGTCGGGCGCGTCAGATTATGTTCTTTTCGTAAGCGTCGTAAAGTGCTTTGAGCTCCTCGATTTTGGCGTAAATCTCGACCTGCAGACGCGACGCCCGTTCGTATTCGCCCGTCGTCAATGCGGTTATCAGTTGCGTGAACAGCGACTTTTCGTCAATCGAATCCTTCGCCAACGACGCACGCAGTAAAAATATTTTGTTCCAGTTGTACGCGTCCAAGTCCGTCACGAAGTCCGCGTCGATTTTTTTTGCCTTGCGAACGATCTCGCGCAGTTCGGGCAGGATTCGGGCGATAAGCTCCGTCTTCCAACGCAACAGCGCGCCTTCGCGAAAGGCGTTGATTATCCGCTCATGCAATGCACCGCCGCTCGAAATGACCGCAACTTTGTCGGGGTACTTGCTCAAAGCTTCCATGTTCTCCCAGACCGTGGCGGGCGGCTTGCCGAACAGGCGATTGCGTTCAGCCTCGGTAAAGTCCTCGAACACGTCGCGTTCGGTGCGATAGGCGCGCTCGGTTTCAAGATAAAAGCCTGCTTGTCCCGCGTCCTTCGACAGTTCCGCCAAAAGCTCGGTCGTCTTGTGCGTGACTGCCATGCGTATGCCGTCAAGTATCGCCGAATACGACGCCGCCAGCACCAGATAAACGTTCGTGTAAGGGTTGCAACTGCGCAACTCGAAACGCGTCGCCATCGGGTTTTGCAGGTCGCGTATCAGGCTGACCAAAATCGTGCGGTTGCGGCTCGGTATCTGCGGCGTGTGTCCAAGCGACGTGACGATACAAACGGGTGCCTCGAAGCCGGGCTTAAGACGGTTGAGCGAATCGTTGGTCGCGCTCACGAACGGGTTGATGACTTCGTAATATTTCAGCAAGCCCATCAACGCGCCGTAGCCGACCGCGCTCATGTAGTCTTCGGCGGGATTTTTCGCGGCAAAGAGATTGTGAAGCTTGCCGTCCGTCGTCTTCGCCGCAAGCCCGATATGCGTGTGTTCGCCGTTGCCCGCCAGGCCGATCATGGGTTTCGCCTTGAAAGTGACTTCCAAACCGTTAGCGCGGAAAATTTCTTTGACGACCGTGCGAACGACGATTTCGTTATCGGCAGCCTGCACCGCGTCGGCGAATCGCCAATCGATTTCAAGCTGTTCGCATACGTGGGTTAAGTGTCCCGATTCGTCGATTTGCGCTTTCAAGCCGCCGACTTCCTTGTGACCCATTTCGACTTGCAAGCCGTATTTGTCAAGCTCGATAATCGACTGCTCAAGCGCGCAACGAACCGCGCCGTGCGTCCGCTCCCAATACTGCTCCTGCATGACTTGCGACGCGCTCATTTCCTCTACCGAAGCTTCTTCAAGCGGCGTCTTTACCCAAAACTCAAGCTCCGTCGCCGAAGTAAACACGATGTCGATAACGTCCGCGCCGCTCACATCCAGCCCTTCAATGTCGGGGTGTTTGTGGAACAAGTCCACCAGCTCGCGCTTGACGTAAATCAGCGTATCCGTCAGCACTGCGCGGCTGTCGACGCGTTTGCCCTCGTGAATCAGGAAGCCGGGAATTCGCAATGTGCCGACAGGTTGCCCCGTCGCGTTGTCGTAGTGTTCAAAGTTGTAATCGACGAACCAATTAACCGTCGGGTCAACGGGCATGTCGACCTTGGCGTTGTTGAGCGTGGCGATACCCGGTAGCACGACGCTTGAGCCGTCCGTTTGCACTGCACGCCCCGCGTAAAAATCGTCGATGTCTTTAATGAACAGGCGCACGGGAATTTTTTCGTCGGTGTCGTTGCCCGCAAGGTCTATGCCGACCAGCGACACGAATTTTATTTCGGGGTGCTCGCGCAGCTGACGAATGACCTCGTCTTTGGGAGTGTTCGCTTTGATTGTGTAAAGTAAATCTGCCATGAAATTCGCTCCTTAAAGTAAGTTTTCGTAGACGCCGCGCAGAGCCGCAAGGTTGTCAGTGTTCAAATCTTTTTGGCAAGCCCACGCCTTAGCGTTGATGTCCATCGTCGCGCGATTGTCGGCGGTGTAGTTTTGCCATTGCGGAATCAGCGCGTTGTTCGGGTTGCCCGTCGCCGCGAACGAATACCACGACGCTTGCACCTGCTTAATCAACTTCGACGACGGCTTGGGCTCAATGATTTCATTCGAGTTGCCGAAGACGAACGCCAAATCAACCGCGTGACACGACCGCAAATCGTCAACGGGCGACTGTTGGCTGAACAGATAAAAATACACGTCGTCGAACGCCGATTGATACTCAGCGCACAGCTCCTGCCCGACGCGCCAGTCCAGCTGATTGGCGAATTCAAAGTAGCGTTCAGGCTCGGCAAGCTCCGTGTGATTTGATTGCCACGCGTCGTAAATTTCTTGCAACTGCTCCGCTTCTGCGTCGTACATGACGGCATTAAGCTTGGCATGATAGGTTTGCATCAGCTTGACGAAGTTTTTGTAGTACAAACTCCAATAGCGATACTCGCTCGCCGTGGTGCCCGTCAAAAGTTTGACGCCCTTGCCCGCGCCGTCATGCAGGGCTTTAATCGGCAACTTGGGCAAAAATTTTCCGTCGCACGTCGGCATGAAACCGACATCCGATACAAAAGGTACCGCCACGCAAAATTTTTCGTAAAGCTGTTCGAGTTCGGCGGCGGGCTTTGCCGTGAGCTCCGACATTTTTGTACAGCCGCAAAGTTCCATGAATTCACCGGCAAGCGCAGTCGACGCTTCGGGGTCGTGATAGAACGACGCGTGCCCCGATTCCGCAATCGCCTTGCCGAACAAACCCTGCGCGGCGGGCGTGACGGTCAACATCATTGTCGAGATTGAACCCGCGCTTTCGCCGAAGACAGTTACGTTATCGGGGTCGCCGCCGAATTCGGAAATGTTTTCCTTTACCCACTCCAACGCCGCGATTTGGTCTTTAATACCGAGATAGCCGCTGTCCGCGAAGTCCGAATCAATGTCGGCGAAGTTCATAAAGCCGAAGACGTTCAGACGATAGTTAATCGTGACGATAACAACGTCGTGCGCCGCCGCGAAGTTCGTGCCGTTGTAAAGCGGGTCACCGCTGCCGCCGCTGACGAAGCCGCCGCCGGGTATGAACACCATGACGGGCAGATTCTTCGCCGTGCCGCGCGTGAAGATGTTAAGCGTCAAACAGTCTTCGCTTTGCGGCAACAGCGAGGCGGGCTCCACTTCGTCGCGGTCTTGAATCGGCGAGGCTCCGAATTTTTTTGCGTCGAATGTTTCATTGCTCGGCTCCAATTTTTCGGGCGCGCGCCAGCGCAGGGATCCGACGGGCGGCTTGGCGTAAGGTATGCCCAACCACGTTTGCACGCCGCGTTTGCCGACGAAGCCGTTGTAATTGCCGTAGCGCGTCTTAACGGTGCAAGCCTTTGCCGCCTGCGCGGGCTCCATGAAAAAATTCGTCGTTGCGAAGGCAAGCGTCGTAAGGGCGGCGATCTTTATGAAATCTCTGCGCGAAATCTTGTCAAACAAAATGAATCTCTCCTTCCGAAGTTTTCGCCACAGTTTAACGCAAACGAGCTTGAAAGTCTACGCACAGCGGCTTTTGCGATTGAAAACTTCGCAGGCGTATGATACACTTCACAAAAAATTTTCGGGGGCGCGTAATGTCCGACGAGCTGAAAAAATTTTTGAGCCGCGAACTCGACGAACTCAAGCAAAACAAAGTTCGGGCGATTGCGTTGGGCGTATGCTTTATCATTTTGCTGATTGTTTGGACGATTGATGACACTTCAGGCGGCGAAGAAATTATTTTGGTCGACGCGCCGCCCGTCACGAAGGATTTGCCCGTTAAGTCGTTGCCTGTCTCGAAAAGCCCCGACGGCGTCACGGTCGTCCTCGGCGCAAATGCCGACGCGTTGTTTATCGGCGATCCGTTCGCGGGCGAAGAAAAGCCCAAACCTCAGCCGCAACCGCCTCCGTCGCCTCCGCCGCCCTTGCCAACAATCCCGCAACCGCACGTCGTGATTCAACCGCCCGAACCGCCGCCTCAAGTCGAACAACCCAAAGAAACGCTCACCTTGACGGGCACGGCGATAAGCGGCGACAACAAGACGGCGATGATTCTGCGCGGCAAAGAAACGCTCTTCCTTACAATCGGCGACGTGATTGACGGGCGGCGAATCGTCGACATAACGCCCGACTTCGTGACGCTCGACGACGGCGAACGCATTTATCTGCAAAAGGGGTTGAACTGATTGACGCTGAAAAAATTCCTGCCGCTGTTGGTTTCGGCAGCTTTTTTTGTGCCCGCGCAGATTCAAGCAGCGCCAATGACGCTCAGCGTGCACGACGCCGACCTCCGCGCGACGATAATGCTCGTGGCGAAGACCGGCGGGCTCAACGTCTCAATCGACGACAGCGTTAAGGGCAAAGTGTCAATCTCATTAACAGGCGTCGAACCTTTGCAAGTTTTGCAAATCCTTGCCAAGACCAAAAGCCTGCAACTCATGCGCGAGGCGGGCGTCTATATCGTCACGGCGTCAAGCGTCGAAGCAATGCAGAGCTACGTTTTCCCGATACGCTACGGCGACGCCGAAATCTTGAAAGAGGCGGTGATTATGTCGCTCGACCCCGACACCGAACGCCTGCCCAATCAGACGACGCGCATCAGAAATTCCGACGGTTCCTACACCTACCGCTACACCTATCGCGACGACGACAGCTCCGGCAGCGACGACTACGCCGAAAATATCAAGCGCAAGGACAGAGTTTACGTCAATCCCGAAGTCAACGCGCTGATTCTCTTCGGGACGCCCGCCGAATACGAACGCGTCAAAAATCTTTTGGCGACGCTCGACGTTGAGCTTAAACAGGTGTCCGTTGAAGCGCAGATCATGGCGATTGACAAGGAGGCAAGCAAAAATCTCGGCGTCGAATGGTTTTGGTCAACTGCGCCGCAATTTCCCGAACGCGATATTGAAATCAATGAAACTTCGTCCGGCAGAGTTATCATAACTGAAGAATATAAACGCAAAGCAAATGATTCTACGGGCTACGGCATTATTCAATTTGGGCGCGGTCCGACAGGAATACCGTTTGAGTTTTACTACGGCGCGAGGATTAACGCGCTTGTCACGAACGGCAAAGCGAAAATTCTTTCACGCCCGAACGTCACGACGATTCAAGGGCGCGAGGCTGTGATTAACGTCGGCAGTTCCGTCCCCGTGCCGAAAACGCAAACGACCAACTCGACCGTCACCACTTCGATTGAATATCGCGACGCGGGCATTATCCTGCAGTACACGCCGCGCATAAACGACGACGGCACGATAACCGCCAAAATCCGCACGGAAGTCAGCACGCCGCAATATGTCCCGGAAATGCAGGCTTATCGCTTCAACAAGCGCACGGCGGAGACGACCGTCACTGTGCGCAACGGCGAACCGATGATTATCGGCGGGTTAATCGGCGCGGAGGAAGCCAAATCCGTCAACAAGATTCCGTTTCTCGGCGACCTGCCGATTTTGGGCGCGCTGTTCCGCAATCACCGCAAGAGCAAATCCGAATCGGAGTTGATAATTTTTTTGACGGCGCACGTCTTGGGAGGCGGCTCAAATGTATCCGATAACCCTTGACGTGGCGGGCAAACCGTGCGTCGTTGTCGGCGGCGGCGAAGTGGCCTTGCGGAAAATTCGCGGGCTGTTGGCGGCGGGCGCACGTATCAAAGTCATTGCCCCCGAAATCTGCGCGGGCGTCGAGGAACTTTTTCGGCGCGGAGAAATTTCCTTGACGCGCGAAAATTTTTCGGTGGACATGCTCGGCGACGAACTTATCCTAATCGCAGCGACCGACAATCCCGAAGTCAATCAACGGGCAGCTCAAGCGGCGACGGCGCGTAAAATTCTTGTTAACGTCGTCGACTCGGCGGGCGGCAATTTCAACGTCCCGTCAACGATTCGGCGCGGCGACCTCTTGCTGACAATCTCGACGGGCGCGCATTCCCCGGCGTTTGCCAAATTCTTGCGGCAGATGTTGGAACTTGAACTCGGCGACGACTTCGCGGTGGGCTTGAAAATAATTTCGGAGCGGCGGCGGGAAGTCAAACGACGCTTGCCGAATCCCAAAGCCCGACAAAATTTTTGGCAACGCGTCTTGACGCAACAGACGTGGCAACTTTTAAAAGCAGGGCAACTCAACGAACTGGAGGCATTAATCGACAATGCACTTGAAAGTTTTGGGGCTCAATCACACGACGGCACCGATTGAAGTCCGCGAACGCTTCAGCATAGGCAAGGACGCGATACGGCGCGGGCTTGAAAATCTCGACGGCTACGACGGCTTGAACGAAGCGGTTATCCTGTCGACGTGCAACCGCAGCGAGATTTACGCGGTCACGGCACACGGTTGCGAGGACGGCGTTTATCAATTCCTCAGCGACTTAATCGGCGGCAACGTCGACAAAAATTTTCTTTACGCCTTCGACGACGACGCTTGCGCCGAACACCTGTTTGAAGTGGCGGCGGGGCTTGATTCGTTGATTTTGGGCGAAGGGCAAATCCTTTCGCAAGTCAAGGACGCCTACTCAATCGCCAAAGCCGCGCAGGCTACCAACACGATTTTGAACACGCTGTTTCATCGAGCGATAGCGGCAGGCAAGCGCGTCCGCACCGAAACCAAAATCGCTTACAACTCGGTGTCGGTCAGCTCGGCGGCGGTTGAATTGGCGTCCAAAAAACTCGGCGGGCTTGAAGGACGCAGCGCGTTAATCTTCGGCGCGGGCAAGATGGCTCAGCTCACGGCGCAACATCTTTTGGCTCACGGCGTCGCGAAAATTTACGTGGCGAATCATCACTTGGTGCGCGCGGAGGAAATGGCGGCTCGAATCGGCGGAGAGGCTGTCGCGTGGGAAGACGCCTTCACGAGCGCGGCTCACGTCGACATAATCATCACGTCCACGGGCGCGCCGCACTACGTCGTTAAGCCGTGGCAAACTCAACAGCTCATGACGCGGCGGCAAGGGCGCGGAATTTTTTTCATTGACATTGCCGTCCCGCGCGACGTCGACCCGGAAGTCGGCAAGATTAAGGGCGTCACGCTTTACAATATCGACGACCTTGAATCGGTGGTTGAAAAAAATTTGCAGGCACGACAGCGTGAAGCTTTGCTTGCAAAAAAAATCGTCGCGGAAGACGCGGCGGCTGTCATGGAACGTTTCAAGTACTTGAAGTTTCAACCGCTCATGGCAAATTTGTCGGCGCGCGCGGAGCAAATCAGACTGCGCGAACTGCGACGCGTGGCGGGCAAGCTGTCAGACTTAAACGATGATGAACGCAAAATACTCGACCAGATGACGCGCCGAATCGTCCGCAAGCTGTTGCGTATGCCGATGATGAACTTGAACGCCTCGGCGGGCACCGACGCCGAAAATTTCTACGCGCAAGCCCTCAAAGCTCTGTTCACCGAGGAGGCGAAAACTCTTGCGCAAAATTAAAATCGGTACGCGGGCAAGTCGGTTGGCGTTGTGGCAAGCGGAATTCGTCGCGACGGAGTTAAAAAAATTTTTCCCGACGCTTGAAGTCGAACTCGTCAAGGTGCACACGACGGGCGACAAAATCTTGGACGCGCCGCTTGCGAAAATCGGCGGCAAAGGGCTCTTCACGAAGGAGCTTGAACTTCAAATGGCGGCGGGCGCGATCGACTTGGCTGTTCACAGCCTGAAGGACGTACCGACAGATTTGCCCGACGGCTTCCGAATCGCGGCGATAACAAAGCGGGCGCAACCCTTCGACGCGTTCGTCAGCAACCGCTTTGCAAACTTCGACGCACTGCCGCAAGGCGCAATCGTGGGCACGTCAAGCTTGCGGCGGGCGGCTCAAGTGCTGTCGTTGCGCCCCGACCTGCAAATCAAAAATCTGCGCGGGAACGTCGAAACACGGCTAAAAAAATTGGACGCGGGCGACTTCGACGCGATAATCTTGGCGGCGGCGGGCTTGGAGCGATTGGGCTTCGCGTCACGAATCGGCGCACTCATGACGGAGCTGATACCGGCGGCGGGTCAGGGTGCGTTGGCGATTGAAAACCGCGCAGATGACGACGAAACTTTTCAAGCGGTGCAACAGCTCAATGACGCCGGAACCTGCGCGGCAGTTGCGGTCGAACGTGAATTCTTGCGGGAAGTCGGCGGCAGTTGCCAAATTCCTGTCGGCGTCTTCGCGACGGTTGATGGCGGGCAAATGACGGTTCGCGCCCTGATTGCCTCGACGGACGGTCTGCGCGTCGTCAAAGCTTCAGAGGTTGTGCCTCTTGCCGCAGTCGACGGCTTGGGCAAAAAAATAGCCGCTCAACTGTTGAAGAGCGGCGGACGAGAAATTTTACAGACGCTTTGATATAACGGAAAAGCCCTCGTACTTGACGAGGGCTTTTTGATTGCTTTGTTGGTCGGAACGACGAGATTTGAACTCACGACCCCTACCACCCCAAGGTAGTGCTCTACCAAACTGAGCTACGTCCCGTGAAACGGTTGCCATTATAGCAGATTGGTTTTGAAAATGCAAGGACTTTTTTTTAGAACCGGTATCTGCTCTTAATCCAACGAATAGCGGCTTACCCAGCGTGCATTTTTTTTGACGTAAGCGCGCAGACGAACCAAGCCCTTGTAGTCTGGCTCGTCGCTTTTAATCATGCGGTAGGAGCCGTCGTATTCGTCCTTCAAGTCCTGCCAAGAATTCGTCGGCGTCCAGACTTTGCCGCCCTCTTTGATGACTTCGGTGCCCTGCGTCAAGTTGACGGCTTTTTTCATGAAGCGGATTTCGGTCGTCTTGCCTTCGGGGCTTTTGGTGACTTCCCACTCCCACAGGATGAGATTCGAGCCCTTGAGGCGCATGGTCGTCGTGTCGGCTGTTAAGTTTTTGGTCGTGCCGTCGGCGGCGGTATAAGTCCATAAATCAATCCAACGTTCGTCGGCGGGCGCGCGTTTGCGGTCGCGTTCGCCCATCTGAAAAACTTCGTCGACAATCGCGCAGTAAAATTCTTCGTCGAACGCTTGCGAGTTGACCTCTTTGACGCGTCCTTCGCCTTTCGACCAGACGACTTGATCGTTGGCGTTGTAAAAGTCTTCGCGAACGTATTGCAACGTCCGATTTTGCGGATTGACCCGGAGCAACGCCAAGCTGTAATTCAGCGAACGCGGGTCGGGCAAAATTTTCGTCAGCTCGTAATTTTTAATCGTCCGCGCCGCACCTTCGTAAGAGTAGGTTGTCTTCGTCCAAGCCTCAATCTCAATGGCGATTTCCCGTCCGTCGTTGGTGACGACTTTTTTCGTGACCGTCACGGAATCGGCGTCGAAGTACTTGCTGTAGTTGTCGTTCGAGTCAAGCCAATACCAATTCGTCTCCGCGCAGGCAGGGCGCGCAGTCAAAATCACTGCCGCGCAGATTATCGCGAGCACCAAAAATTTTTTAGGCAAAGTAATCACTCCTTATGCCAGGCGACGATTTATTTCTTCGTCGAGCTCCACAACGCCCGCGCCCGTCTCCGAACTTACGCACAAAGCTTTAAGTCCCGAAACTTCTTCGACAGCCGCCGCCAATGCTTTGCCGCCGTCGTCGAATAAATCCGCCATGCTTACCACGACGATGACCGACGAACCCGCCTTGCGCAATTTGTTTATCCACGCCAGCTCCAGCTCAAACGAATCGTTGCAAATAAGCATGAGCGCGACCGCCACGCTTTGCGCCGATTCTTCCGCCGTCGAACCTTCCACGTCAACGCCGACCGTGTCGACCAGCATGACCTTCGTGACGCCGCTGATTTCCATTGCTTTGAACGTCGCTTTGACTTTGTGGCGCGTCAGGGCGTACATCAGTGCCGATTTGCCGCTCTTGCGCTTTCCGAAAATCCCAACCTGTTTCATGAGCCCGCAACCTCCTTTTTGCGCGATTATATCAAATGTTTTAAGTCAAGTCGACAAGTTCACGCGTCCTTTTGTCGAAGCGGGCGATTTGTTTATAACCGAAGCCGCGCACGTAATCGCAAGCCGTCTCGTAAAATTTTCCACAGTCTTCGGGGCGGTGCGCGTCACTCGTTATGACGATTGGCAAGCTGTAAGCGGCGGCAACCCGCATGAATTCCGCGTACGGCGAAATTTCCTTGACGGGGTAACGGTAAAGCGTGCCGGTGTTCACGTCGACGACCATGTCTGCTTTTTTCAGCGCGGCGGCGACTCGTTCAAGGTACGGCGTCGCGTCGAAATCGGGGAAGTGTTTGAACAGCCGCAGATTGAACGGGTGCCCGAGTATGTCGTAATTGCCGCTCGCTGCCAACAGCTCAACCTGCGCGGCGTATTCGTCCCAAATCCCGCGCAGATTGTGATTTTCCCACTCACCGACAAGTTTGGAGGCGTCGAAGCCCCAGCCCCACAGGAAATGCACTGAGCCGATTCGATAATCGAAATCCCACGCGTCGAGAATTTTTTTGACGGCGGACTGATCACGGAAGTTGCAGACTTCAATGCCGACTTTGACCGCGTGATTTTCACGGAGGCGCGCCATGAAGTCGAAGTAATCTTTCAGCGTGTGCTTGAACTTGTTCGTTCGCAACCAAGTCTTTTGAAACTCGCCGACGGGCGACGCGTCCAAAGTCAAATCGTCGTAATAGAGCCGTTCAAATTCCGGGAAGGTGTGCGTGTGTTCGCTTACGCCAATCTCGTCAAGCCCGTGACTTTTCGCCGCCGTGAAGAAGCCTTCAACCCACGCCGCGTCGTAGTCGCCGTACTCGAAATGCATGTGATAATCAAACCTCATAACGATACCTCCGATAAAGTCGAAAATTGCACGCCGTGAATCTTGAGGCGCGCATGGACGCGCGCCTCACGCCGCGTCAGCAACGTGATGTTGCGTGCGGCGAACGCCTTTTCTTTTTGCTACTTTTTCTTTGGGCGCAGCAAAGAAAAAGTAGATACTAAAATCAAATGTCATTGAAACACCGAATCGAAGTCGTCGCTCTCGACAAAGACAGTTAACTTGCTTAACAAACGAAAGGACTCCCGCCCGCGATTATAGCTTTTGTATTTTGCAATATCAATGACGATTTCGCCGCAACGCGCTTGACATATGCCCTGCGCGGGGCGTAATATCTGTCGACGCTAAGTTAATTATACATTAAAAAAGTATGAAGCCTTGACTAATCTGCGTTTCGGGAAGTACAATTACACCGCGTGGAATCTCATTTTTTCAGTTACTTTGCCCTGAAAAGGAGGGAGTGATGCCTATGGATCTCGGCTAAAGTTTAGCGGAGATTTTTTCGATTGTACAATCGGAAACAAACTTACCGCAATGTTTTAATTAATTTTTAACGGTTCTAATCGCGCAGGCAGACTCGGCGGCAAACGTCGGAAAGGGGGGCTTCATCAGTCAAAGAAAAGTTGTCAACAGTCGATGAGCGAAACCATTTCGCAACAGTTGCCCGTTCATTGGCGCAGATGTGAAAAGGAAATGAAATTCAACGCTTCCTGAAACTCTTCGTCGATTTTCAACAGCGGGCAGGGCTTAACCCCGACGGCTTTCGGTGACGTTCATGTTACCCGTCGGCAAAAGCGATTAATACCAAAGTTTTTTCAACATGGGCGGCAATTTAGTCGGACACAGGACGTAAACGACATTGCGGTTGCCGCTTCGCACGGAAGAGGACAGACCTCAAGCGCAAAAGACATCGTCAGCTTAATGCACCGGGAATATGCCCCGGTCGCGATTCCCGGCAAAGGCGAGCTTCAAACGTTGCGGGGATTGTCCAAAAAATCTTACAGGAGGGATCCATCTTGGCTGTAGTAAATTTATTTAAGATTACCGGCTTGTACGGCGGCGATTACACCTACGTAAAAGACGGCAACAATCAGTACTGGATTGACAGCAACGGCAATAAGATCATCGATGACAAAGTCGGTGCAAGTGTAAATAATACCAGGAACGCTGACGGCACTTATTCCGTCACAGTGAAGAAGTCTGCCTTGAGCTCCGTCGATTCAAAAACCTCGGTCGCGCTCCAAGACCTCAACGATGAAGACAGAAACACTTACAGACTGGAACTCGACACAAGCACCTTCAGTGGCAACGAACTCTACGGCGGCAAGAAAAAAGTAACGATTGAACAAGGCACGGGTGGCCAAGCCTCTACAACATACCTGAACATAACCGGCATTAACAGCGGTCTGCTCGTAAATGCTGCCGGAACGTCAATAACTTATGGAACTGCCAAAAGCGACACGGCAACATTGTCCGTCACCAATCTTAAGGCAGACAGTGTTAAGTATAACGTCAAAATTATCGGCAAAACCCTGATTATCGGTGCCGGTGCTTTAGATAATACACACAATACCATTAATCTCACAGCAACGGGCGACACCGGCTATGTTCTTGAAATGGGGACAGTCACCACTGGCATAGCCCAAGTTACTGCGGGCGGCTGGTCATTGTCCGGAACGAGCGTCGGCATTTACTATTCCGAGCAACGGACGGCAGGCTATTACAAATCCGACGGCACCCAATTAACTTACGGCAATTTGACTGGCGGCGAGCTTTTCCGCGTCAGCGGTCTCAGTGTCGGTATCGCGGAAGAACTCGGCAATTATTTCGATGTCCAAACAGACGTAGCTACAGATAGTGCCAATGATGCCAACGTTTCCTTAATGTCCGCAGGTTTCAGCGCACTTGTTCCGACGGCCGTCGGTGCCTCCTCAACGCTGACGCTTACGGACAAAAGCGGCGACAACGTCACCTACAAATTTGCTGTCGGCGAAGGCGTTAACACAAATTCGGGAGCTCAAGCGGCAAGTTTAGCTTCAAGTGAGACAACTTACACCTACACCTCCGCACACAACAAAGCATATGCCGTACGTAACGACAGCAGCTTCGTTCTCTACGCCGGAAAAGAAGCCGACACTTTCTCAATCACCGGTGCGGTAGTAGGATACGAAGGCAACTCCGCTGCCATCAACGTCACTGAAGGCACAGACGGCAAGTATACCGTCACTTTGGGAGAGTCGGCTCTTGCGAATCGACCCAACAACATCTACGCCACGGGTACGAACGCAAGCCTCGTAACCTTCAAGGCGGGTTCAGGTTCCTTCGCCACCTTGACTACCACCACCCAAGAAAGTAAATCCATTACAAACGGAAAATTGACTTACACGGCGGCGGGCGGCAGCGGCACGGGTTATTACTTTGGCACAAACAACAATTACGTCCTTTACTCTAACGGAAGCTTCGGCGGCGAAACGTTCACTATTGAAGGCTTAAGCGGTTCCGCGTTAACTTCTGATATGGGCACAATAACCCGCGAAGTCACCGGTGCCAATACCTCGAAATTCAACATTGCGCTTCAAAGCAGTGCTTTGTCCGGCACGACGTTGAAAGTAGTTGCAGGAACGAACGGCTTAAACTACGGTCTGACCGTCGACGGCAGCGCACCTAAAAGCCAAGCTGAATCTGAGCCGACCACTTTTGTCTATGACGCCGTCAAAGACGTCTACACCTACGCCGCTGAACACAGCGCAGCTTATCTGTCAGGCACAACTCCGACTTCGCTCGCGGGCGGCGGCTCGGCAACTTACACCTACAACGGTGCCACGTCCCATGCGGCATTCACGCTTTCGGGTATCGGCACGCTGTTCGGCACGGGTTCTCTTACAGCAAGCGAGTACTTCACGATTGGCTCGTCCGGCGGCAAGCAAGTCGTCACGTTCACCGAAAAAGCTCGCAATGCTCTTGCCAAAGCCTCCGACGGTGCCAAGCTTACGATTATCGACAGTACAGCCAACGACTACATTATGGCGGGGCTGTCGGGAGCTTCTTCGGTGGCTAAAGGCTTCGCAGGCAGTGTTGACGGCGGCGTCATCAACTTCAACGACGCATACAAAACGGCGGGCTGGTCTATCGGCAGCGGCAGCACGACGTACACCTTCAGCAGGGCGGACAACATAACGACGCTCTTCTCGCTCAGCGGAATGGCGGCATTGAACGGCGCGAGCTTTACGTTCAAAGCAGGTTCCGATTCGGTAGCGGGCAGCATTTCCGCTGTCATTAACGGTAAATCGATCGCGTTCGGCTCAATCAGCAGCAACGGTGCAGTCATTCTCAACGAAGAGGTATTTAAACAGGCAGGCTTGTCCGACTACGATAAACCTATCACCATCACCGACAACGAAGTCCGCGATAAAATATTCTACAAGTTCTCGCTCGGCTCCGGAACGGGTTCGCTTTCCGCGTTCGGCGCAAGCAATGTCAGAGCTACTTCATTCTCGGCATTGACAGTCGCAACCCCTGTAGCCGGCGTAAGCAATTACACCTACAAATCAGGCGGTCTCAACGACGGCTTCGGAATTTATTCGCTTTCGGACGCTCTTGCAGGCGCGAGCGCGGGCATTACGACCATCACGAAGTACAAAGGCACGCCCGAAACGACCTTCACAATCAACGGCTTGGCGGCGGGTCTCAGCAGCACTCAAGTCCTCGACTACTTTATTATCAGCAAGGAAGAAGATTTCTCTTATTACAAAGACGGTGACAGCCTCAGGAAAGGCAACTACAAGCTTAACGCCAACATTACGCTTACAAGTGCCTTGACTATCGGCAATACTGTCGTCTTCGACTTGGACGGTCACACGATAAGCAACGCAAGCGGTGCCGTGTTCAACGTGACGAGCGGCGAGCTTGTCATCAACGGCGACGGCAATGTCACTACTACCTCTACAACGAAAACGTCGGCAATATCGGTTGCGGACGGTCAAGTTATAATCAACGGCGGCACAATCACGGGCACGAAATACGCCGTCGAAGACACTAGTAGCAGTGCAAAAGCGACTGTCGTCGTCAACGGCGGCACTGTCAACGGCGTTAATGTACTTAACGACCATCTTATCGTTGCGGGCGGCACCGTCAACAGCGGTATCAGCGTTGAAACAGGTAAGCTGGACGTTATCGACGGCACTGTCGCGGGCGGCACGAGCTACGCAGGCATTTCTGTCGCAGGTGTGGCGGCAACGGTTAACGTCTTTGGCGGCACGATTACCGGCAAGGCGGCTCTTTCCATGGCAGCGGGCACTGCCAACATTTTGGGCGGCTCGCTCACCGATATCAATGCCGGCACCAACACCAACACCGTAAATATCGGCGGCACTGCCAGTGTCACGGGCAGCTTGAGCGGCAGCAAGTTCAAGATCTTCGCCGACTACGACGGCAACTCTTACGCGACAATCGGCTCTGCAAAAGCAACGTCCACGGGCTCCTACTCAAGCTCCTTCGTCTACAGCAAAGACTTCGCGACGGTGCTTGCGGGTATCAGCTACCCGACGTTCAGTTCAAGTGCGGCGGTTGTCGTCGGCGCAAGCGGCGGCGTCATCACGCTGAACAGTGCGGCTCTCTCCGAAATAACCAAAGCTTCGCTCTCCTCCGGCAACTATGGAAAGTTGGCTCTCGGCAAAGACGTCACTGCATGGACAGACAGCCGTCCGAAAGACCCGACAATCGCTGAAGGCTGGATGTTTAACAACATTTCAAAGGCGGGCGATTCTTCCGTCAACACCGCGACTTGGCAGGGAACGAGATACCTTGAATCTTGGAAACTCGGTGACAACGATACTTCGGTCACGCGCTACAACGCGGCGGGCGGCGCAAGCATTGTTGTTTCGGGTCTCAGCATGCTCACCAACGACGACGGTATCAACGGCACCACGCTCAAACTTACGGAAAGCTCCCTCGGCGAATTCTTCAGCATAACGCAGAACAATTCAACTTCCGTGGCAAACAACGGCGCGAGCGTCGCGGGTTACACCTTGACCGTCAATTCGGGCACGTCTCTCCTTGCCGCGCTGAATGAAGGCGAAAAACTTACCTTCAAATTCAACGACGGGAAAGAAAGTCTCGGCGCAAGCGGCTTCTCAATGGCATTCGCGACCGATCTTTACAGCAACTATCGCTTGGTTCTCAATTCAGCTACATCGTCAATCGCAAAATACGGGCATTCCGCGACAGTCACCGCTATTTCTACCGACGGGTTCACCTACACGGCGGCGGGCACCAGCAGCTACTACAACTTGGTCAGCGCGTCCAAAGCTACAGATGTTGCGACGCTCACACACGTCGCGACGAAAAACATGGAAGCGTTCTCGCTTTCGGGCTTGGAAGCAAGCGGATTTACAAGCTTCTCGATCTCGGCCGCCAGCAGCACGGGAAGCGACAAGAAAATCTACGGCTACAACGGTACGTCAAATATCCTAATCGGCACCCTCTCCGTCGCGGACGGAAAAGGCTACGTCACCTTGACGAAGGACGCTTTCAACACGTCGGGCGCATCGCAGACAATCACGCTGACCGACCTCAACATGAAAGACAACGTCACTTACTCGTTGAGTCAAGGCACGTTGTATACGGGCGCACAAGCCGCGCTTCCCCAAAGCTTTGTGGCGTCTTCTTACAGCGGCGCGCAGTCAGGTTATTCTGCCTACACGTTCACGCTCGGCGGCTCGTATGCGTTCTACACGATTACAAACCTCAGCGGAATATCTGCCGGAATAAACAAAGATTTTGCGGGCGGCACAAGCAGCACGCAAATCGTCTACACGCCTCAAGTCGGCGGTCAGTCGTTCAAGATCACGGGCTTGGTTGCAGGCTTGGGTCTTTCCGGCGACAATATCGTTGACGGCAACAAAAACGTCCTCGGTTCGATAAGCTTCGTCGATAGGAAAATCGTTCCCGGCGGTTCCGCAAGTTCTACGGCAGTCTTCACGTTGACGGGTCTTTCGGCTATGGGCACCGTGGCGAGCGGTCATTCGGTTCCCTTCTCGTTCAAGGATCTCAATGACAAAGACGGTATCGATTACAGTTTTTACCTCGGTAACGACTACAAAGGGACTGCAAGCGCACCTAAGACTCCCGATGTTGAAGCGACGTTCACCGCTGTCACGGGCGGCTACAGCTACACCGCGCCGACCTATGACAGATACACCCTTATCAAGACTGCCGGCTCCTCCTACGTCTACTATGCGCCGACGGATGCAGACGTCCTCAAGATTACGGGTCTCAAGGCAGGCTTGTCGACAGTAGCTTCCGTCAGCAGCACAAACAACGATGACGTCACCGTTACGACAATCGCGAACGGCGCGAGCACGCTCTTCACTGTTAAAAAATACGAGAACGTACATAACTTTGTCATCTACGAAGGCGCACTTTCGGCGGTCAACGAACGCGGCAACATTACGGTTGCAGGAACCTCGTTGAAGACCCTCACCCTCGCCTTCGACGGCGATCTCGATAAACCCGGCACACTGAACGTTGGAGCTTCCTTTGGCTCGTTGGCGGGCGGCAGCTTAACCTACACTGCGGCGTCTTACAAAGACTACTACTATGTCAACGACTTGAGCAATGGAAGCATTTCGGCGACGCACCATGGCGTCACGGGCGGACACTCCTTCATGTTCACCGGCTTGAGCACGGGCGACTTGAGTGCAGGCAACTTTGCCTTTAACGGTCTCAGCAATGCCATTTCCGTCACGTCTACATCCGCGTCGGCGAAGGCCGGTGCCGGCATCACGAGCTACACGTTCACCGTCGGCTCGGTCAGCTTCATAAAGCTTATTCCGCAGGGGCAGAGCCTTGCCATTTCCTTGACAGGCGGCGAGTCTCTCAGCGGCGACTACAAGTTGGGCATAGCTGACAGCATTTTATCACCGAACCTTCCTGAAATCAGAAGAGGCACTCATGTTCCCTCTATGAGTGGTCTTGTACCGGCTGCTGACGGTGTCGCAAAATTCTCTGCCTCGTCAACGGCAGGTACATTTACTTACCAAGCAAGAATTACAGCATATGATTGGTACACCGTCGGTTCTGACAGTAAGACGATTGTCCATAATCCTCAAAAGGGCGGTCAGCAATTCTCGTTGTCGGGTGTTGACAGCACATACAGTGCTGCCGGCTACTCGTTTGCCGTTGATGCCGATAAGGGTATAATTCAGGCTACCGACAAAAATAGCGGAACCGTCACTGCTCTCGCTAAAGTTAATTCAGTGGGCAGTGAAAGTGCTTATGTCTATCTGACACGCGCGGCATTTGGTTCCGGCAGTGCGATAACCCTTACAGATCTGAAAGATTACACGAACAACAAAATCGTTTACAGCCTGTCCTTTGCCGGCTCTAGCGATGCGACGACTTATCTTGGACAATACACGGGCACTCCCAACGGTGCCTCATTGACGAGCATCACCGGCACATCAGGCGCGTATAACTTCACGGCAAGCGGCATTACGGAAGGTGTCTCGATTGTCGGCGGCGGTCCTTCGATTACGACGGCAATCCGTTATGACCAGGTTGGTGCAGAGACATTCAGCATAACGGGCTTGAAGTCGTCGGGATTGAACGATTTGACCCCTGCTTACGGCGCAAGCACGACGACTTTCAAACTCAGCGGCGGTGCCAGTGTCATGGCTGTCGCCGGCGGAAACAGCGTGTTCAATGTCATGATTTATGACGGCGCGCTCGAAGAAGATTCGAAAAAACGCACAGACATTGTGCTTACCAATCCTTACACCGACGGTTCCGTAACCTACAGCCTCAGCTTCGCCGAAAATCTCCGCTTGGGCGACGACAATGCCCCGTCCATAAAGACACCGGGTGCGTCTGCCATCACTTTAGGCAACGCAACAATCACCACTTGGAAGGCAAATCAGTACGCGGACTACTACACGGTCGGCGAGGGCAGTGACAGCCTCAAAGCGACGCATTACAGCGTTTCTGGCGGTCAAAACTTCACGTTCTCTGTTGCGGCTGCCAGCGGTGCTACGTACAGTGCGGGATTCAGCGGCACCATTTCGGTCACCCAGACCGGCGGCTTGAGCGGCAACGGTCAATTCGAGCTGAACAACTTCGTATTCGGGCTCAGCAAGTCGGCTCTCACAAGCTTGGACGAAGAAGGCGAAGTTCTTTCCGTTAAGGGGCAATCCACGTTCACGGGAACTTACGGCTTCTCGTTCGTCGGCGCGACCGGCACAACTGTCGACGATTATAGAGCAAACAACAACGTCATTATGACGAAGTCGGTCAGTGCTGCCGCAGGCTTCACGGGCTCAAACGGAACATACAACTTCGCGGCGTCGGTCGGTAATTACGAATGGTACGAAAAAGACGCGAGCGGCTCCAGCATTACCTTCCACAAAAAGGATGGCGGTGAAGGTTTCATTATCAGCGGCTTGAAGTCGGATCTTGATGCGTTATCATACGAAGACGGCGTTATCAAGGCAGGCTCTGTCATCGTCGGTTCGATAAACTTCGTCGGCACAACAGGCAGTCAAAGTGCTTATGTCTACCTGACAAAGGACGCTTTCAGCGCAGACAAGTCTAAAGTTACGCTCACCGACAGCGACATAAGCGACGGCATCGATTATAAGCTTGCTGCCTACGGAACGAGCGGCACGAACTATCTAATGGCAAGCGGCAGTCTTGCCACTGTGGCGAGCTTCACGGGCGGCACCGACGGTAAATACGAGTACACCGCCAAAATCATAGGCGACGGCGTTTCGCTATCAAGTGCCGGCACAAGCGTCACGACCCTCACCTACATAAAGCAACACGGCGGTCAAAAATTCCAGATTTCGGGCTTGACGAGCGGCATGAGCCTTTCCGTCGCTGAAGAAACTAGCGGAATCGAAACCGTCACCGATACGGTCACGGGAGCGGTAATCGGCTCGGTTTCTTTCAAGGGTGACTATCCTAACCAACAAGGACGCTTCACGATTAACAGTCGCACGGCTGTCGGTTCGTTGCAACAAACAACAATGGCACTCACCGACAACGATCACTTGGACGGCGTCGACTACAAGCTTTCCGTAAATACGGCTAACTTTAACGTGATTCCCAGCGGTCTCCCGCCTGCAACAGCAGGACTCAGTGTCATCGAAGAAAAGGGTTCTAAAGGCACTTACTACGTACAGTACGGCGGTCGCCCTGCTTACACTTACGTTGACAGCACCGATTATTCCTACGAATATCATGCGGCGGGCGGCAGCGTTGTCTACGCGGTTATGGGCTTGAAGAAAGGCTTGGGCAGCGATTCGAGTGTCTTCGGCATGAGTTCGGTCACTGTCAGTGCAAGTGCTCTTGAAGGCGGCACCGTCACGACGGTTAAAGTCCTCAACAACGATTCCATATCGCTCGTTAAAGGTTCGGGCATTGCGAACGCGTCGCTGTCGGCTGTGGAAGATGCAAAAAAACCCGGTACCACTTACACAACGCAAATTTACAGCCCGTGGACTAACGATACTTTAATGTCTGACGGTCTCACGGTTTACCCGTCGGTCGGCGGCGACACATTCACCCTGACAGGCTTCAATACCAACCTAACCACCGCTGACAACCAACTTACGATATCAGGCGGAACAATCACTGCCGATGTCACGCTCAACGAAGAAACCGGTCAAATCTCCGCATACACCTTCAATGTCGAAGGCGACAAAGCCATTGGAACCGATCTCAAAGAAAATGATACCATTTCGGTGTCTCTTACGACAGGAGCTTCCTTCAGCGGAACATACACGTTGTCTCTCAGCCGTGCGATTAATATCGGAACGGGCGATATTAGCACAGCAGCCTCGATTGCTCCTGTTTCGGGTCAACAAAGATATACCACTACCGGCAGAAAGGCACACGTCGAGGCCACGGACGATCCCCATGCTTACACGTACTATGGATCTGTTCCTGCCAAAACGTTTGACATCGAGAATCTTAAGACAGGCAGTTTGTCGCTCGGCTCAGACATTATTGTCGACGAAGTTTGGGCGGGCAGCACCCTTTCCGGCGTCAACATCACGTTGAACAGCGGAGCTTTGGCAACGGAATACGCTACAAATACGATCATAAAAATTCCGAATACTGTAGCGGCGGGCAGCGTGTCCTTCGCGTTGGGTTCCGACGTAGCGACGGCAGGTCTGTCAGCGACGGTCTTCTCCGGCGGCTTCGATGGCAAACAAGGCGACTACTCCTATCAGAATAAGGGTCAAACGAAGGGCTACTATATTTCTGATAAAACTCAAGTCAATTACAGTGCCTCTTTGCAAGGCGGTCAATCCTTCACCCTCACGGGCTTGTCAAAAGGTTTGGGCGAATTGAGCGTTGCCGGTACCAGCTTGTACGCCGCCGGCATCAGCGCGTATATCGGTACCTTCCAAGGTCCCAATCTTGCAATCAACAGCGCATCTGCTCTCGGCAACAGTACCGTCATTCTTACCGATTACGTCGACGGTGCCGACAGAGGGGAAATTAATTACAATTTGACGATAGCGAATAATCTCTTGCTTGCCGGCACCAGCTCTGCAGAGAAAGCCGAAATATCTCTCGAAGATGCCTCCTTTAATAAGTTGGCTTACACTGCGGCAGTCAGCGCGGCGCACTACACTCCGTCGACTGTCAATGGTGCTTCATCAACGCAGTACATCTACACCTATACGGGCGCGTCGAAAATCGGCTACGACTTCTACTTTGACGGTGCCGTCAATGATAACCTTAAACTTTCCAAGTACAACTACTCTGTTGAGGGCGGCGTAATCACTGCAACAGACGGAACCACCCCTCGTACAGTCGCTTCGATCGATAACGGGAACAAAGTCGTCACCATCAACAGATTTGCCTTCGACTCTGTGAAAGGCGGTCAACTGTACCTCACTTACACGGGCGTCAGCTCTGCAACCGAAGGCTACAGCTTGTCGCTCGCAAGTGATATGTCTACAATGACTTCGCGCAAAGAATCGTTCGCGGAAGGCACAAGCGGCGTCTACTCTTACAAAGAGGCAGGCAACAGCGACGGCTTCGCCGTAGTCAGCTACAGCGGCACCGGCTATCACGGCGGTTCGGCAATTTCCTACACTAGCCTCACCGGCGGCGATAACTTCCAACTCAGCGGACTCAAAGCGGGCATGAGCTTGTCGATACACGATAACGCTATCTACGACGGCGGAACCAAGATAGGCGACTACATTGAAAACGACGGCGAGTATACAATCGTGTTGTACGACGCGGCATTGTCCTTGAGCAACGCTTCGGCGTCAATCATGTTGAGCGGCGTATCGAATCAATACACCGAAGACAGCAACTTTAACATCGGTAACTTCAACTTCGGCATAAGCAGCACTTCCTTGAAGACGGGCACGGATTATGTGACCAAGTACGGCAGCTTCTCCGGTGCAATGTCGAGCGCAGGCGTCTACTCCATAACCTACCAAGAAAATGCCAAGGATGCCTACTTGAAATCGGGCGAAGACACCACTGCCGAGCAAAAATGGTTCACCTACGTACCTGCACGCGGTGCGTCCGACCTGTTCAATATCAGCGGCTTCTCCACTTCCGTCACGGGCGACAACTTCACCGTGAACGGCGGCGCGTCCTTCAAGAGCGAGGCAGGTTCCTACGCTGTCAACGTCGCCGACGAATTCCTGCCGACTTCCGGCAACTCGGTTATCACACTCACTGATTTGAACGTCAACGACAGCTACAACTTCTATCTGGCGGCGGGCACAGGTCAATCTGCGTTGGTCTTCGCAAGCGGCAGCGCGCCCGCTTCAATCGCTCCGCACTTCACCGCTTCGGACAACGGCTATACCTTCACAGCCAACTACAGGAGCGATTACGTCGAAATCAACGGCACAAGCACGACCCTTACTTGGCAAAAGGCGCAGGGCGGCGAATCGTTCAGCATCACGGGCTTGGCAAGCGGCTTGAGCCTCGCAATCAACGGCACAAGCGTCCTCGCTTACATAAACGGCGGACAATCGCAAGTCGGCACGCTCGTCAACGGCAAATTGACGCTTACGAACGTCGCGATTCTCGGCACAAGCTTCGCCAACGGTGAGGAAAGAACGATCGCACTTACCGACAACAACACCAAAGACGCCATCAATTACAAGCTCGAACTCGATACAAAGGCTTTCAATGTCGGCGGCATTTCCACGAGATCCGACAACGTCGTCAACGGCAGCACGAGCGGCTCCTACATCTACAACGTGGGCGCGCTGTCCTACTATTCCACGAATGACGGCTCCGCCTCCGGCGTCACGACTTACACCTTCCACGCCGATACGACAGAAGAACAATTTACAATCAGCGGTCTCAGCGCGGGCTTGGTCGGAAGCGTCTCAGGCGCAAGCTTGACGGGCACCGACATTGGCAAGTACTTCGCGCTTGACGGCGAAAATGTTTCAATCGGCAGCGCGGCGTTGATTCAGAAGGACGAAACGATAACCTTCGACGGCGACACCGATCACAACGGCAGGGCTTACAAACTGTTGAATCCGATAGAACGCGATACGCTTGCTCCGAACTTTGAAGGCACGGGCTCCGCGCTTGTCTACAAAGATACCGTCATCACGGCAGGCTACAGCGGCGTCAGCGGTGCCAATGCAACCTTCACCCACTACAAACAAGCGGGCGGCGAATCACTCTTCACGCTCACGGGTCTCAGCGCAGGCTTCAATGCGGCAAGCGGCGTCACGGTCGAAAACGGCAGTGTTATCGCGGGCACCTCGACGGTAATTGGCACAATCGACAACACCACGCTTACGCTCAACGACAAAGCAACCGTCGGCGCAACAACCATTACCCTCCAAGACGGCACAAGCTCCGATTACACGTTGGCATTTGAAGGCAACGTGAACACGACGGAAATAACCCATGGTTCAAGCTGGATCGGTTCTGTCGGCAGTGTTTCCTACGTTGCGCCCAGAACCGAAGAATATTGGAAGACTTTAACCCCGAACAAATCCTTCAGCCATGTCGCGCAGGTTGGCGGCAGCGTAGCGTTCGGCATCACAGGTCTGGCAGCAGACGCAGACAGCCTCAACGCAGCACAAGTTGAAGTATCACTCACGGGCGGCACAAGTTACAGCGTAACGCTCACGTCGGATCTGCTTGACACGACGGCAGGCAAGACAGTCTCCATAAGCGGCGGCAACGAGCTGAACTTCGACGGTATCGGCACGGAAAGCAAGGCAGGATACGCGAGCTTGCAGACGGGTGCTTTCAACGGCTCCACCTATTCGATTGCGGCTCACGACAACTTGATGGTTGCCGAGAACGCGTCGAAGAAAGACGTTTACACCTACGTCGCGGCGGGCGACTCCTACGTGTTCGGAATCAACGGCAACCAGGTAACCTTCAACGGCAACTCCATTACTTCCGCTCTTAACGGCAGCAGCGTCATCTTCACGAACAGCTACAACAGTTCGATTGCAGCCATTCTCGACAAAGACGCGAACACGGTTTACGTCTATCAAGGGCTCTTCAGAAACAGTACCTCCAACGGAACGCTTACACTCACCGATCCTGTCAATGTCTCGATAGCGGCGGGCGGCTCCTACACCGGCGCGACTGCGCTAAATACCACACCCGCTTCAAACGACACCGTTGACAGATGGGTGGTTCGTGAATCAGACAAGGCTTTGATTTACTCTAAGGGTGACATTACCACGCCGTATTACGCGCTTACGGATGCCAACACTTTGACGTATGTCCAATCAGCCGGCGGCGATATGTTCAGGCTCTACGGTGCTCCTACCAGCTTGACAGCTGATGATAATGGCAAGATTACCAATGGTGCAATCAGTGTTGCGACGAGCGACGGCGCGAAATACGTCTTCACAATCAATGATCCGTCTCTTGTCAGCAAAGATGTCATCGGCGGTCTCTCTGTTAAAGTTCAGTATGTCAATCCCAACAAAACAGCGGGCCTCTCGCTCAGCGTCGCGTTCGCGGTCAATGAAGAAAGCATTGGCGCCAACGCTGCTTCCGCGATAGATGCCGCATTCATCGGCACCGGCACAAGCGGCGTCTACACTGCAGTAGGTTCTGCGTCTTACTACGAAAACACCAGCACCGGCTCCGATTCGACGGCAATGGCATCGCTCAGCTTCGTTCCCACGACGGGGCAGCAGTCCTTCACCCTCACGGGCTTGGCAAATGCTTCTGCGCTCAAGGCTTCTGCAGACGGCACGGCTATCGTCAACGGCACCAATACGGTTGTCGGTATCGAATTCGCCAACGCGGCGAACGACAAGGGCGTCTACAGCGGCAACGCTTACGTCAAACTGACGGCAGACGCGTTCGGCTCCGGCTCGTCGATAACTCTCACCGATACTGCGGACGACGTCACATTCGGCTTGTCTTACGGCGACGGCACCACCTACCTTGCGCAACTCGGCGGATACACCAACGAAAGCTTCAGCGGCACGAACGGCACCTACAACTACAGCGCAAGCACTCGCGAACAAGGCATTGAGCTTACCGGCACCACTGTTGCCAACTACAGCCCCTCGGTCGGCTACGGCAACAAGTTCAACATCACGGGCTTGGCAGACGGCTTGACGGTAGTCGGCGGCAAAGTTCAGGCGGGCAACGTCACGGTCGGCAACATCGACGCAGACAACGTCCTCACGCTCAACAACCTCGCGGCACTCAGCACGGCGGCAACAGTTTTGGGCGCAAAGACAACCTTCGAGCTCACGAACACGGGCAACGGCGATTACTCGCTGACTGTCGCAGGCGGTCTGGCAACAGTAAATGCGTCGCTTAAACCCGCAACGTTCACGGGCTCCGGCTCTTACGTCTACGCGGCGGCTCACAGCTCGGCTTACGTGATTGCGGGTGTAAGCAACAGCTACACCTACGGCGCGGAAGCGAAGTACGACACCTTCGAACTCAGCGGCAAAGGTTTGGCGGCAAGCTTGTCCCTCGGCAACAACATCTCTGTCAGCGACAAGAACGTCACGTTGCTTGACTCGGCGTTGAATACAAGCGCATCGGCGGGCGACCAAATCGTCTTCAAGGCTGTTGACGGCGACGGCGACGGCGAGTACTACACGATTGCGGCACTCTCGGCACGCGAAACGAAGCCCGAACACTTCGCAGGCAACGGCACGGCTCTTGCATACATTGCCAATGCAACTCTCGAAGGTTGGGACGGCGAAGGCGGCTCCACGGCGACCTTCACCTATTCCGATGTCACGGGCGGCGAATCGCTCTTCACGGTCAACGGTCTCGGCGCAAACTTCACGGGCACGGGCGTCAGCTACACGGTCAGCGGCGGAAACGTCATTGCGGACAGCGCGACAATCGGTACGTTCGGCGCAAGCACGCTTACCCTTAACGAGACGGCTCTTGCGGGCGCAAGCTTCGTCGAATTGAGCGGCGACGGTTACACGCTTAAACTCAGCGGCGTGGCTCAAAGCGTGGCAACAGTCACAGCGGCGCACTTCGCACCCGATACGACAACTTACTATTCTGCGGCACTCAGCTCTTACTGGGGCGCGAGCGGCGCGAACGCTTTCATCTTCAACAACTCCGTAGCGGCAGCGGCGCAATTCTCCTTGGCGGGCGTTCCTCTTGCCACCACGGGCGACAGTATTATTGGAGGCGTCTCTACTGCAGATGGCAGCACGGTTGTCACGATTAACAACGCGGCTCTCTCCGGCACGAACGTCACGCTTACCAACCTCAGCACGGCAAGCTACAGCCTGTCCTTGGGCAGCAACGTGGCGGCAAGTGCGGTCGCTCTTCCCTCCGCTTGGAACTATGACGAAGGCAAAGCCACATACGTGACGGG